>Ga0081455_10000795_pt1 | contig 40610 bp, 44 predicted proteins | sample TabmetS3T2R1_FD_70207 | JGI IMG/M metagenome (GOLD analysis project Ga0081455, IMG submission 70207) | Tabebuia heterophylla rhizosphere microbial communities from the University of Puerto Rico - S3T2R1 | ecosystem: Host-associated > Plants > Roots > Rhizosphere ... | reverse complement strand
AGATCGCTCGATCCCCCTAAGATAATCCGCAAACCTTTCTGATGGCCCATGTGTCGAAATAGAAAGGCTGCACGAAAATGATCTTGCCGTCTTTGAGCTTCCAGAGCTCGCTAACACGCTGGTCAATCTTGATGCCAGTCTTGCGCGCCGTCGCTTGAAGTCGGAAAAGGACGATCACCGTGTCGCGCTGGGCGACGAATTCCAATTCCGTACAACTGAGATCGTCCCAGGTTTCAACCAATGCATTGAGGAGCCGCTTGAAGCCCTCTTTACCTTCATAGCGTCCGGCGTAAGGCAACGCTTCCGCCTCCAACCCGACAACGTTAGGGCTAAGAAGATCGTCGATGCTGCCCTCATATCCTGATCCAGGATAAACGCAACGGACGATTTCAATGTTTTTCGCGACATCATCCTGCATCTCAATCGACCTCTCTTGCCAAAGACAAGCCCTAGGAGGATCCGGCTCGCCGCCGCCCCGCCCTCGCAGACATAACTCATCTCGCGCTGCACATATTCACCGCGGTGCAAACACGGTTGCTCCGAGGCGCAGGACTCCTCGGTTGGACTGGATCCGGGCTTTCCAGCTTACGCTGCGCTTCACTCCGGCGCCGCGTCAGGCAGGAACGTTTGGGATTGATGACTGCCATGACTAGTCGAGAATGGGCGGAAGCGTCGGATCCGTGCAAAGAACTGCATAGTCATTCCATTGGCATTCTTGGGTGTCTCCCCAACCGACGCGGCCGTTGCAGTCCCAGCGTGTAAGATTGAGATGAACGTTGAGATTCCACCAGCATGCCCAAGGGAACCCCGCCGTAATCTTACCCTTGATCGCAAACACACGCCCCATTTCATCGGTCATTGTGAAGTCGTGGGTGAGCGGACGACCGTTGGCGGGATCGCGAACCGTCAGCTTGTCGACCGACACAATATGAGCCAGCCGACCATCGTACCAAACCCATCCGTCATTGAGCGGATCGGGTTTAGGCGGCGACATCTTGCCGATCCAGTCCGGTCCGCGCGCCGGGTTGTCGAATGCATTGACGTTAAATGCGAAATCATCGCCAAATGTGCCAGTTAGCCAGGACATTGATGGCAGGGACTGTATCGCCGCGTTCCGCATCTCACCCCAGGAACGGTCGCGCACCATATAAGTGTCTTTGAAATCATGACGCCGGCCCCGCAGCGTAACCTGACCTTCGGTGCGCATAGCTTGCTCGAAATGGCGATTGTTTGCGCGCATGGCTATCGGCATTACTGACGTTGCCGTGAAATCGACCGAGTTGCCGCGGCTCTCGTCTTCATATCGGATACGAAGTTTGTGGCCACCTTCAAGGAGATCCACGCGATATCCGTTTGGGAATGCGTAGCTATGGAGATCACTCACCAAAATCGTATCAGCCTTATTATTTTGAATCATGTCGTAAAGTTCTGCCTGAAGATAGTTCTGCTTCAGGCCACGACAGACGAACAACCCACCGGATAGGACATTCAGATTCGGGTGCAGCCAGAAATAGAAGAAGCCGTAAATGTTGTGCTCAGGGATGGCGAGACCAAAATATTGGGTTTCCGTGAGCCAATCACCCGCCGGCTTGTCATGTGGATGCAATAAATCATCCGTCTTGGGATTGGACACTCCAAACGTCTGCGCCGGGCTGTCATACCAGTTCTTGTTTGTGGTCGACACGCTTTTGGTCTCAGTCATGGCTGCACCTTTTTTGAGTGTTCTGTTTCGGCAAGCTCGATGAGCTCATTCAAACGAGCGGCGGTGAAAGTAATGTAGCGTAGGCCAAACACAGCGTGGCTAATGCCGATGCTCTCCCAGCGCTCGATCTACCGTAGAGCGGCAAGCGCCGCGACGAGGATCTTGAGGCAATGATACACATCGAAGTATCTGACATAGAACCTCCGAGGCAGAGCTGGTTGCCGCCCCAATCGAGTCGAAATGCATAGCGCGGTCAATGTGTTCCGGTAGTCGGGCGACATTGTCTTCAATGAGCTGCCGCGACCGATCATCCGTGATGAGCTCGATCCCCCGCCGGACGAGATCCCGCCCTTCAACATAGTGCGTTACGAAAAACTCTGGGTTCTGACGCGAGATCAGCTCGTTCAATGCAATGTCCGCGCCGTCAAGCATCGAACGCAAATGGATATCCGGGGAAGCTTCCCGGACCGCGCGGACGGTGCGCCGGACAAGATCGAGAAGTGCTTTCTCCGAAGGTGTCATGGTTCGCTTTGGTTTTTCCAACAACGTAGGTAGATCACGGACAGCGCGCCGTTGACAACGCCTACCGCGGCGGAAGGATGCCAAGTGCACCCGTCCGCCGCAACCAAATCATCAATCAACGTTCCTTGCTTAAGTGGACCCTGAACCTGATCTACAAATTCCAATCAAACCGCAAGCCAAAGATGCGCGGCGTCGAGACCGATGACTGGCGAGCATACCCAAAACCCGGGGCCGCTGGGCCCGACAAATCGCTTTCGATTGATATCCCCGTGGTGCGTCATACGCCTTTCCACTCCGGCTAGCACACCGGGCGGACACTATAGGAATCAAAAGGCGATGCTGTCATGCTGGATAGTCCTGCCATGACGGGAACGCAAGGACATGCCCAATGCTGACCGGCTTTGACGATACGTTGTTCCACCAGACAGCCGATGTGATGGCGTTCACGCCGGTCTCGGATCACCGCTTCTTCGACCGCAGCATCTACGGGATCTACGCGCCAGATCATTCCGGCCACATTGTCACCAGCATCGGCGTCTACAAGAACAATGACGTGCTCGACGGATTCGTGATGGGCCAGATCAATCGCGAGACGCAATTCAACCAGCGCTATTCGCGCCGCCTCTCTACCGACTATGAGCGTCCCGGCCTCGGCCCTCTTCAATTCGATGTCATCGAACCCATGAAGCGCCATCGCATTTGGCTCGCGAAAGGCGACCATCCCGTCAGCTTCGATCTCGAATGGAACGCCGTGCTCCCGCCTCATCTCGAGGCACGCCATCATGAGCGTCACCACGGCCGGCTGGTGCGCGACTACACCCGCTTCGATCAGTTCGCCACGGCAAGCGGGTGGATAGAGATGGCCGGTGAGCGTTTCGAAGTGCGGAACTGGTTCTCCTGGCGCGATCACGCCTGGGGCGTTCGTCCGGGCGTCGGGGGATTTGAAACGAACACAGGCGGCGGCTTGTCCGCTCACGGGTATTTCGCCATCTATTTCTGGTTCCTGACCGATGAGGCCGGCGGATTTATCCAGCTTCAGGAAGATAGCGAGGGTCGGAGAAAAGCACTGATCGGCTCCGTCGATTCCCGTGTCGGCGACCGGAGCGCCAAGGTCGTCGATTTCTCCCATGACATTGTGTTCGAGCCGGGCACACGGATCTACCGCACCGCGCATTTCAGCTTCACGACCGAAGACGGCAAAAAATGGAACGCCGATATCGAAGCGCTGGGACGGGGCTGGGTGTTCAAGGGGTCCGGCTACAACAGCGGCTACAATGACGGACGAGGTCTCGGTGCCTTCCGCGGCGAATATCTCGAAGAGCAGGACGTCTACAACTTGGCGCATCCCGAGGATGTCGTCCTTCCCGATGGCCGGACCGTGCGCCCCCTCCACCGCGAGCAGATCGCGCGCGTGCGCGTCAACAACAGGCCGGGACAAGCCCATTGCCCGATCATCGCGACCGGGTTCAATCGCCGCTACGGCTTTCACGTCGATCCCGGAACCGGGCAGGACGCCGATTGGTAGCGCTCTATAAAGGCGGCGTAAATTCTTGGTTGCTGAGAAAGACCGCGACTTTTGAACGGTCGAGAAACTTCGCCTCATCGGTCGCGAATTGCTCCGCAATCTCCGGCTGCGAAGCAATCCGCCAAAACTCGTTGACGGCATTCTGATCCGCCACCGTAATGACCGTGACGCAATCATAAATCGGCTCGCTCGGAGGCGTGACGCCCGCCAACCCGAATTGCGCGCTGGGGTAGTTTCTTCTGTAGTCGAGATAGAGATGTCCGAGATGCTTCATCGCAAGCGGAACATGAGAGCTCTCGTAATGAGCCTTGAACGCTTCGTGGGTCATCCCCGGTTTTCTTTTTAGAAGCAGAACGATCTGAACCAATTTCTTGTCCTCCCTAGGATGCAGCGCGATTACGCATGCCTGTTGAGCGCCATCTCCTGCTCAACGGCGGTTCGGGTGATTTCAAGGGGCCTTTGGTAAACGAAATCGGACTTGTCGCGTGCGGATTTCGAGCCCGACTCGATCACCTGGCGCGCCGCATTCTTGTCCGAGCTCCAATCCACGACGGTCACCGTCGATGCGATGCGCCACACGCCGTCTCTTCGTTCGATCCGCCGCAGATACCGGCCGCCGATGAGCAGCGCATCGAAGGCATCCTTCAGCCGCGCCGCCATGATGAAATAAGTTTCCGAATGCGCGGCGTCTCCGGAGATCTCGATTTCGTTGTTCGTGATGTAGTGCTGGGTGGAGTCGAATTGCTCTCTGTGAATCGTATCCGCGTGAACGCACATGCCGGACGCAAGACCGCAAAAGCCGGGATAGTCGGTCAAGGCATCCGGCCAGAACGTGTCTTGAGCGCCGGCGAGATCGCAGCGGTCGAACGCCCGCGAATATCTGTTCAGCAGGCTTTCGATGGCACGGATGTCCCAGAGTTCCTGAACTTTCGCCTCCAAGGTAGGCTCGGCAGCAGTCGGCATTGCACACTCCGATCTTGAGATTTAGGGGATTTTGCGCGCGCCTCCCACGCCCGCTTGGCCAAGCTTATCGGGTGTGATGGCTGATACAAAGCATGTCTGCACGCGCAAAGGCGGAAAACGCGCGAATTGTGCGTCGCACGAAAAGGGGCAATGACGCTAAGCTCGCCCCACAAGAACCAGACAGCGAGGATGGCCATGAAGATTGCTGTAGCCTTTCCGACCACCGAAATCGGCACCGACGCGGGCGCGATCAAGGAATGGACCGTGGGGGTCGAGGCTCTGGGCTACAACCACGTTCGTGTTCCAGAACATGTCCTCGGTGCCAATCCCGCGAGCCGGCCGGACTGGAAGGGTCTTTACGACCTTCACAGCATGTTCCATGAGCCGTTCACGCTGATGTCATTCATGGCGGCGATCACGACGAAGCTCGGCTTCGTCACGTCCATCCTGATCCTGCCCCAGCGGCAGACCGTACTGGTCGCCAAACAGGCAGCCGAAGTAGACGTATTGAGCCAGGGCCGGTTCCGGCTCGGCATCGGCGTCGGCTGGAATGCCCTGGAGTACGAAGCGCTCGGCGTCAGCTTCGCCGAGCGTGGCGCAATCTTCGAGGAGCAAATCGGCGTCCTGCGCGAGCTCTGGACGAAAGATGCAGTGACGCTCGATTTGCCTTATCACAAGGTGACGGACGCGGGCATCTGTCCTGCACCGCTCCAAAGACCAATTCCGCTGTGGTTCGGTGGCGGGATCGATCCGTCTCAGGCAAAGCCGGCGAGCGAGAAAGTGATGCGGCGCATTGCACGTCTTGCCGACGGCTGGATGCCGGCATGCCTACCGGACGACACGTTCGTCGAACAGTTCGCGACATTCAAAGGCTATTGTCGCGACTATGGACGCGACCCCGATTCCATCGGTCTCGAGGTGACGATGAGGGCGCCCCGCAACTCGGACGCCTGGATCGCCACCGCCGCACGTTGGCGCGAGCTCGGCACGACTTATCTCGGCGTCAATACGATGGGCGATGGCCTGAAGGGTGCCGACCAGCATCTTCGCCATCTCGAAGAGATCCGCCCCGCCCTTTTCATTTAGCTCAAAAGACACCCATCGCGAGACCTGTTGCGAGCGCAGCGCCGAGTGCGCGACAACGTTCGAGGTCGGCGGGGCCGATGATCTTCGCCGCCTGGATGGTTTCCGGCGTTTGCGCATGGGTGCAAACGATGATGGGCTCGGCAATCGATTTTAGCCGCCAGCCCGTCGCGATGCGCGCGATCTGTCGTGCTGCGCTGGTGCCATCGCTGCCCGCGCAAATAAGCCCGGCATAGGGCCGTCCGTTGAGCTTCTCAAGCACGGGATAGTAGGTCCGATCGAAGAAGTCCTTCATAAGGCCTGCCATCGCGGCGAGATTTTCGGGCGCTACGAAAAGATAGCCGTCGGCGTTGAGGAGATCGTCCGTGCCGGCCTCGACGGCGCGGCGCAGACGCGTCTTCACCGCGGACTCGGAGGCGGCCCCAAGCGCCGCGGCCTCCGCCATTTGCCGTGCGCCGCCCGTCGCCGAATGATAGACGATGAGCAGCGTTTTCATGGGCCGTCTTAGACCTTCACTTCGATACGGTGACCGGATCTGGCGGCTTCTTCGACCGCGACGATCATGCGGTGACGCTTGACCGCTACGTCGAAGCCCGGGCAGAGCGAGGTGCCGTCCTTGCGATCTTTGGCATAGAGCTGATAAAGCAGCGCGACGTTGCGCGCGACATTTTGAGCCGCCGCCGGCGCATTGTCATAGCCCTTGGGCAGCGGCATCGGCTTTAGAGCCCGATCTGCGCCGCTCCCGCCGAACAGCGAAAGCTCGGTGAGCTGTGCGTGTCCGGCCGGCGCCGTGACCATGAGATCGCCCTTCGTCCCATTGATCTCCCAGAGAAGATTTGTGCCGCGGGAAGCGCCGCCCCGGTAGTGAATGGCAGCGACCGCGCCGCTTTCCAAAGTCCCGGTGACCGCAACCTGGTCTTCCGCCGTCATGGGAAGCGTTTCGTTCGTGCCCGCAATGGTGAAGCTCTTGCGGCGAACCGCCAGATCGGCGTTCACAGTGCGAAACTCGCCGAGACACATGCAGACGGCATCGACCGTGTGGCCGAATGGAATGGTGAGCACGCTCGCGCCGGATTTCTTATCGCCCGTATAGGCGTTCGGCTTCTCCATCACCGCGCCCCAGCTCATCCCCGAGCCGACCAACGTCGTGGACAGGACGTCGCCAACGAACCCGTCGCGCAGGAGATCGCGGACATAGTGGATCACGGGGGCCACGCGCGCCTGCAGCCCGATGATGGTGCGAACGCCCGCGCGACGCGCCAGTGCGTCGAGCTCGACCGCCTCGTCGAGGCCATTGCCGAGCGGCCATTCGCAGAAGACGTCCTTGCCCGCGGCGACCGCTGCTTTAACCAGCGCGAAATGCTGAGGCACTTTCACGGTCACGGCGACGAGATCGACTTTCGGGTCCGCCGCCAGCTCCAACGCGCTGCCATAAGCCGCGGGGAGGTTCAGAGCCTTTGCGGCGGCGGCCGCCGAGTCCGCATTGGAATTGGCGACCGCCGCGACCTCAAAGTCCGGCAAGGCCCGAAGCGCCGGGATGTGCGCGATGGCCCCCCAGCTGCGACCGGGGGTGACGCCGATCAACCCGACGCCGATTCTGCTGTTTGCCATGGGTCCTCCGCTTTTTGCCGGCCCGGGGTTCGCCAGGGCTGGGGTACAGATTGCGCATTCATACCACCTCCGCACGAATTTGCGGATTGGAGCGCTTGACAACGCCTTATAATGCGCAGTCGTCTCATGACCAAGCCTTCAGAACCACGGGAGCGAAACAAGAAATGACCGAGAGCTACGATGTCGTTGTGGTCGGATCAGGGTCCGCCGGGATGATGGCGGCGCTGCGCGCCAGCGAGCTCGGCTTGAGCGTCCTCGTGTTGGAAAAAGCGCATAAATATGGCGGCACCTCGGCCACCTCCGGCGGCGTTCTCTGGATCCCCTATCATCGGCTCGACGGCAATACCGACAGCCGCGAGCAAGCGCTCCAATATATCGAGTCCGTGATGAGCGGGGCGACCCGGCGCGATCGGATCGAGGCCTTTGTCGACACTGGGGCCGAGATGCTTGCCTACATGAAATCCACCGGCATGCAACCCATGGCCATGCAGTGGCCCGATTATTTTCCCGAGGCGCCGGGCTCCCGCGCGGACCGCTCCGTCGTCTTTCCGATGTTCGACGGCCTGTCGCTCGGCAAGGATTTCACACTCATGCGCGAGCAGTTCACGCGCTTCAAGCTGCTCAACCGCTATTCGATGGATTTCACCGAGGCGTTCAAAATCGGCGCCCGCGCGCCGGGCTGGATTTCCACATTGCTACGCGTCCTCGGACGCTATTGGCTGGACTTCGCGGCTCGCGGGCTCACACGCCGTGACCGCCATCTCACCCTCGGAAACGCCCTGATCGCGCCGATCCGGAAAAAGCTCACCGAGCGCGGCGTCGAGATTAGGCTCGGCACGGCGGTTCACGCGATCCTCACTGCCGAGGGCCGTGTCTACGGTGTCGAAGCAACCCGCTTCGGTCGCACGGAAAAGATCGAGGCCCGTCACGGCGTGGTCGTCTGCGCCGGCGGCTTCGAGTGGAACCAGACGCTGCGGAATAAGTTCTTCACCATCCCGGGCGACATCCGGTGGAGCAGCACGCCTGAAAATGCGAACCGGGGCGAAGTTCTCGAGGCCGCGATGAAGATCGGCGCCAGCACTGAATTTACCGAGACGGGCTGGTGGGTTCCCACAATGATCATGCCGATCAACGGCGTGTCGAACTTCGAGGAAACGCATCAGGCCGTGTTCGACGTCGGTCGGCCGCATGGCGTTTGCGTCAACCGCAACGGTCATCGCTTCGTCAACGAGAGCTGCGGCTACGACCGGTTCGGCAACGCAATGATGAACGACCAGCTCAAGACCGGGGCCAACACGCCGTGCTGGCTCGTCTTCGACGCGACGTTCCGGCGCCTGTTCACGGCGGGCGGTTTCATGCCCACCGCAATCATGCCCGATCATCAAATTCCGGTGGATTGGTGGGACCACTACATCTTTAGGGCTGACAGCCTCGCAGCGCTGGCGGCGAAGATCGGCATCGACGCGACGACGCTCGCCCGCACGGTTTCAAACATGAACGACTACGCGCGCACGGGTGTGGATCCGGAGTTCGGACGCGGCAGTAGCATCTATGATCAGATGTTCGGCGACGCTTCGGCGAAACCCAACCCGTGCCTGGGTCCGATCGAGACAGCGCCCTTCTACGCAGTTCCGATCAATCTCGGCGATCTCGGCACCAAGGGCGGGCTCAAGGCGGACGCGCGCGCACGCGTTCTCGACAAGGACGACAAGCCGATCCCCGGCCTTTATGCCGCCGGCAATGCATCGGGCTCCCCGTTCGGCAACTGCTATCCGGGCGCTGGGGGAACGATCGGCCCCGCGATGGTGTTTGGCTACATTGCCATCAACGACATCGCCCAACGCGTCAATACGGCCACGCGTGTCAACGCGGCGGCCGCAGCGCAATAACGCCCTCGGCAATGTAGGACCAAGAAGGAGCGGAGATGGAACGGCTCGATCCAATTTATGTCGAAAAGGCAGAAATTCTCGAACTGCTTCACCGCTACGCATACGCCGTCGACCGGGATAAATTTGCCGACATGAAGAACATATTTGCCGACGGGGCGAGGTTTCGCCTAACTGGCATGCCAGCTGGCGAGTGGGACATGTCGGTCCCGGAATACATCGACTTCGTATCGCCGATCATCAAGAGTTGCACCTTCGTGGTGCACAGCGTCACCAATACCGTCATCGAGGTGAATGGCGCATCGGCGACCGCGCTGAGCTATCTCTCCACGCTCTATGGCGTGAAGGCGGGCGTTGCGGTGGCGGCCTTTGGAGTCGATAGCCCCACTCCCACTGATGTTTCGCTCGGAGCCGAGTATCAGGACAAGCTCGTGAAGACGGCCCAAGGCTGGCGCATCACTGAACGGATATGCAAAGTCTTGTATCAGCGGGAAAGGACTGTGTGAGCCCCTTGATCAAGCTCACCGTGTAATGGTGCGTTGATAAAAAAATCGCGCGGTCCGTTCCTGGATACGCCACCCGTCGGCCGTTCTTGCAAGCTTGTCGATGTACTCGCCGCCCAGATGGAGATCCGTGGGCTCATCGAACAAGCCAAACGCCTGTGTCTGGACACCGGGCTTCAATCCGTACAAGACGCTCAGATAACTTTCGGCAATAGCGTGGTCCCCATCGACGCTCACGACCGTATTGGTCATGAGATGCTGCATGAATTCCGATCCGTTGAGAGTGTCGGTCAGAAACGAAGCGAACTCGTCAATCGAGAAATTCGATTCGCCGGAGGGCAGGTCGACGATCCGAAAGCGCCCATCGTCCGCGAAGATAGAGCGGAGCTGGTCTGTTTTTCCACGATCGATGATGAACGTGTACCGGTTCAGGAGCTCCCGGATATCCGCCTTGTCTTCGTGATCCGATTTGGCGGTCTTCACACCCGCGCCTCCGGTGATATCGACGCCGCTTAAAGCCGCGTCCCGTTGTCGACCTCATCGACAATCAGGATGCGCGTCTTCTTACGATCCTGAAATTTCTCTTCGTCCTCGAGAATGATCTTGTTGTTCTCGGGGATGTTGATGATCCGGCCCATCTCTTCCATCGCCGCATCATCCTTCAACCAGATCTCCGTCACCGCATCGAACGTGTCGTCGACACTCACATCCTCGGGCTGATACTCCATGACCTGGTTCGGATAGTTCCGCACATATTTCGTCCAGAGATGGCCGAGAAGTCTTTTGCCGATCACCGCATGGCTCGTCTCATAGTGGTTGATGAAGGCTTCCCGGCTCATTCCCGCTTTCTTCTTGATCAAGATCACGACTTTCGGCATTTCGACGTCCTCCTTTGGGTGCCGTCAGCACGGCTGGGCGGCCTTGGCTCGCCGTGATAATACACAGGATCCTGCGCCCCGCGAGCCCGTCTCCTTGGGCCATGGGGCGCCATCATCTTGCGCCAGCACGCAGCCCCAATTGCCGGTATCGGAAGTCCGAAATGTGATCCATCGACGCGCCCGTATCGGGGAGCGAGGCTGGGCCCCTACAAAATGGAGGAGTGCGCATCATGCGGGTAGGTATCGGTTGTGCCGGATTCGGGCCGGGTGCAGAGCCCGACTTTTTGAAGACATCGGCGCAGACCGCGGAACGCGTCGGCTTTTCGACATTCTGGCTCGGCGAGCACGTGGTGCTGTTCAAGCGCTACACGTCGAAATATCCCTATGGTGGAAAAGTTGGCGACGACAGCTCGCCCATTCCCGATCCCACGATGGGCATTCTGGATCCGATCGTCTCGATGACCTGGGTCGCCGGCGTGACATCGACGATCGAGCTCGGCAGCGGCATCCTGATCCTGCCCCAGCGCAACCCGGTGGTGCTCGCCAAGGAAGCCGCGACGCTCGACGCTCTCAGCAATGGCCGCCTTCTCTTCGGCGTCGGCGTCGGATGGTCTCGTGAAGAATACGAAGCGATCGGCGTGACCTGGGATGGACGCGGCAAGCGGATGGACGAATACATCGAGGCCATGCGCGCATTGTGGCGGCAACCCGTGTCGAGCTTCCGCGGCGAGACCCTCTCCTTCAGCGACGCCTATCTCTATCCCAAGCCCGTGCGCGGAAGCGATGTACCGATCGTTCTTGGCGGCGAGAGTGATTTGTCCCTGCAACGTGTCGCGCGCTGCGCCGAGGGCTGGCTCGCTATCAACAACCCACCCGAAGAAGCGCCGAAGAAAATCGCGCGGCTGCACGAGTTGATGAAACAGAACGGTCGTGACCCCAACAAGTTGCGCGTCATCCAAGCGATTTTCGCCGACGCCTCGCTCGATACGCTCAAGCGCTACTGCGACGCGGGCGTCACCGAGTTTCAGCTGCTTGTGCATGGCCAGCTGCCGACCGACCCCAAAGGCCTGGTCGCAGGTCTTGAAGAACTTTCCAGGCGCTTCGTCGAACCCGTCGCGAAGCTTTAAGTGAGGAGTCCGCGCCGTCAGGCGCGGACGGCCTCGCCGATGCCTTGGCCCGGCTTGATTGTGACGGGGCGCCCGACAAACTCCGTGCGCTCGGCTTCCCGCAGCAGATCCTTGTCAAAGATCCGCACATAGGCGCGGTCGCCGGTCGGAAGGTCGCAAATGGCGGCGCCATGCGAGATGGCGCCCGCGCGATCGTACATCACCGTGTAGGTCGTGATTGTCGCCGGACCGACATAGCGGCCGTCGATCTTGCGCTGAGGGATGGCGTCGACACTCGCTTGGAGCCTAGCGTTGTCGACGGGACGAACATTCGGCCCAGGCGCCTTCGCCGAATAGACCGCGAAGACGTGGTTGGACATCATCATCCCAACACCGGTAATGACACCGAAGGTCTTGGGATCCTCCCGCAGTCGCTCCACCATCTTGGGGATCGAGGTGAGCATGTAACTGCTGGCCGGGCCACCACCATAGGCGAGCCCCCCGGTCACCGTGATCTTATCGCCCGGCCAATCCGAAATTCCCAGCGCGTCGCGCGCGAAGTTCACAGCCGAGGCGAAGCAACTATAGATGTCGACATAGGACACATCACGCATGGTAACCCCTGCGCCTTTGAGCGCAGCTTGCGCCGCAATCTCCATACCGTCGGCCTTCCAGAGATTATTGCGCACGGCGATGTAAACGGGATCCTCGGCATAGGCAGAGCTCCAGGGATAGACCCGCTTCTCTCGCGGAACGCCAAGCTCATCGGCTTTGGCTTCGCTCGCGATCAGGATGGCGCCTGAGATATCAACTTCAATGTTCGCCACCATATGCTTCGTGTAGGGATAGGTGACCCAACGGTTGTCTTCGCGTGGGGTGATCAGAAAATCCGCGGTGCGCGCGGTTCTGAACCAGGCGTCCGGATTGCTTGCGGCGACGTTGGTCATGGCAGCCAGGGTTTCGCCAAGCTGGCGGCGATAGACGTCAGGCGCGATTCCCAAATGGGCCCGGCGCGAAATATCGCGCATGGCGAAGTTGTAAACAGCGCCGACACCGTCCAAAAGGCCGGCGGCGCCTTCATCGGGATGCTGATGAGCGAGGAGGTCGAAATCGTTGGCGTGAGAATTTTGGTTCTGGAAGCTCCAAGGCGGTGTCTGCCCAAGCTTGAGGTAGTGCTTCACGGTCGCCAAACATTCTCCGCCGGCCAGAAGCGCAAGGTCGGCTTGCCCCCCGCGGATTTTCTCAGCGAGCTTGGCGAGCAGCGTTTGCCCGGACGTTCCGCTGGGCTTGCCCTGCTCGCGCATCTTGGGATTGGCCCCCAGCTTTTCCGCCAGCCGCCGGATGCCGTCGTCATACGCCCAGCTCATGCAATCCGTGAGCGACAGCGCATTGATGGATTGGAGCGCGGACTCTGGAATGCCGGCGTCTCTCGCTGCGGCGCGAGAAACCTCGTCCCAAGCCACCAAGGGCTCGGGACCGGGTTGCTCACCTTTGTGAACGGTCTTCTGGGCCACGCCGATGATGACGGGCGTGCGGGGGTCAATGGATGACATGGCGGGCCTCCCTGTTCCAAGTCCAGTTTATTGGTTGGGTGGCCTTACGCTGGCAGAAACGCGCCGTGCCTGCAACGGGGTTCGCGGGACGAAGCGAGCTTGTCCTTAAATGCCCAGGTTTCTGCGGGCGACACCCAGCCAGTCCTGCTGGGCGCGCCGGTAATGCTTGGGGGCGCCGTCCATAGATTTGACCACGTCTTCGAACAGTCGGCGCGCATCCTCGACATGTCCGACCTTTTGATAGAGGAGTGCCAAACGGCACCTTGCCTCCTCGCCCGTAATCTTCGCGCGCTTCGGTCAGCTTGCCCTGCCCTTCGAGGGCACGCGCATAGAGGAGATGGGCATCCGCGGAAGTCCATTGGGGATTTGCCGCGCGCAGGACGTCGAGGGTCTGCTGCGAAAGGTGTTACGCGGCTTTCGGATAAGAAGCGCGATAGAAAAAGGACTCTAGATCCGTTCCCGATTCGATAGAAACGGAAACGGATCTAGTGTGGATCGAAAGGAAACGGGTCGAGCGCGTGAGCGTGATTGAGCGGCCCGTGTCCGCGGCCCAGCCGCGGGGCGCGCTCGATGGCCTGCCGAACAAATGCGCGGGCGCGCAGAACCGACGCGACCATGTCCTGGCCCTGCGCGAGGCCGCAGGCGATCGCCGACGCGAGCGTGCAACCAGTGCCATGGGTGTGGGGCGTGTCGATGCGCGGCGCGCTCATGATCTCGAAGCCGTCCGCCGTCAGCAGCACGTCCGTCACGATCTCCGATTTGAGATGACCGCCCTTGATAAGCACGGCTTCAGGCCCGAGCGTCAGAAAGAGATCCGCCGCGCGCTTCATGTCATCCAGATCGCGGATGGGAAAGCCCGCAAGTTGCTCCGCCTCCGGAATATTCGGCGTGACGATGGCGGCACGCAGAAAGAGCTCGGCCTTGATGAGTTCGACGGCCTTCTGGGAGGCGAGCTGAGCCCCTTGCGTCGAGCGCATCACGGGATCGACGACCAGCGGCAGCTCGCGCCCACGTTCCTCCAACGTGATTGCGACCGCGCGCACCGCCTCATCCGAGCCCAACATTCCCGTCTTGACGGCATCGGCGCCGAGATCACTCAGGACGGCGCGGATCTGACCCGCGATCAAATCCGCCGGCACCTGATGCACACCGAACACACCGAGCGTGTTCTGCACGGTGACCGCGGTGATCGCCGTCGACGCGTAACCGCCGAGCGCCATCACCGTCTTGAGGTCGCCTTGAATGCCCGCGCCTCCGCCAGAATCAGACCCCGCGATGACGAGCACACGGCCTTGGCTCAAGCTCCTGCCTCCTCCAATGCGCTGCAGATGTCGTTGACGACAGTGTCCACCACGGACGGATTGTCGCCTTCCGCCATCACGCGGATCAAAGGCTCGGTTCCGGATTTGCGAATGACAAGGCGCCCCGCGTCGCCGAGCCGCGTGCGGCCGGCATCGATGGCGGCCTTCACCGGCGGCATCTCAAGGGTCACACCGTTGCGGAAGCGGACATTGCGCAGGATCTGCGGCACGGGGTCGAAAAGATGACAGGCCTCACTCGTGCGGGCACCCGTCTCCGCGATCACCGCGAGCACTTGCAGCGCCGCGATCAAGCCGTCGCCCGTCGTGGAGTAATCGCTCAGCACGATGTGGCCCGAGGCCTCACCGCCGATGTTGTAACCATGTTTGCGCATGTGCTCGACGACGTAGCGGTCGCCGACCTGGGTGCGCTCGAGGCCGAGGCCCATCGTGTTCAAGAATCGTTCGAGACCGAGATTTGACATCACGGTCGCGACAATTCCCTTCTGACTGAGCCTGCCCGCCTTGGCCCAAGCGCGCGCAATCAATGCCATGACCTGATCGCCATCGACGATGTGGCCGCGCTCGTCCACGATCAGCACGCGATCGGCGTCGCCATCGAGGGCGATGCCGAGATCGGCACGCGTCTCGCGCACTTTGGCGCGCATCAGTTCCGGCGAGGTTGAGCCGCATTCGAGATTGATGTTGCGGCCGTTGGGCTCGACACCGACGGTGACGACGTCGGCACCGAGCTCCCACAAGACGGCCGGCGCCACCTTGTAGGCCGCGCCATGGGCACAATCGATCACGATGCGCAGGCCATCGAGACGAAGATGCTTGGGAAACGTCGCTTTGACGAACTCGATGTAGCGCGCCTGGGCATCGTCGATGCGCTTGGCGCGCCCGATGGACTGGGGTTTGGCGAGCGAGTCCGACATATCGCCGTCGATATCCTGCTCGATGGCAGCCTCGACATCGTCGGAAAGTTTGTAGCCATCGGGACCGAACAGCTTGATCCCGTTGTCCTGATAGGCGTTATGGGACGCGGAGATCATGACGCCGATGTCGGCGCGCAGCGAACGCGTCAGCATCGCCACCGCGGGCGTCGGCACCGGGCCGAACAGGAAGACTTCCATGCCGACCGAGGTAAAGCCCGCCGTGAGCGCGTTCTCGAGCATGTAGCCCGACAGGCGCGTGTCTTTTCCGATCACGACCCGATGAATGTAATCGCCGCGTCGGAACGCGCGCCCGGCCGCCATGCCGACCTTGAGCGCCAATTCCGCCGTCAGGGGAAAGGTGTTCGATTGGCCGCGAATGCCGTCCGTTCCGAACAAACGCCGTGTCAAACAACGCCTCCATTCATCATACGAAGCCCAGGACCGCAATTAAGGACAAGACCCGGAGGGTGCGGTCTCATGGTCCCACCAGAGATATCACGGCTTCAGAACCGTTTCGTTAATCGTCTTCCCTTGGCCCGGCCAGGGCCTTCCAGACCGTCAGGGCGCCAGCGAGCGCGTCGGGCTCGTGGGTTCTGATCATGTCGGCCCCGCGGCTTGCCGCGAACAGCTCCGCCGTAAGCGAGGCGGGCCCTGCCTCCGAAACCTCGACGCCAGCCAGCCGGCGTAGAAAGTATTTACGCGATACGGAGATGAGGACGGGCCGCCCAAACCTCGCCTTGAGCGTCTCTATACTCCGGAGGACCCGGAGAGAGGACTCCGTCGCCGTGCCCAGAAAGAAGCCCATGCCCGGATCGACCACGATTCGCTCGGAAGCGACGCCGGCCCCTGTCAAGACCTCGAGCCGGGCTTCGAAAAAGCGCGTGACGCGGTCAAGGATCGTCTCGGGCGGCACATGGATTCGGGGTGCGGGTCCCAGGCCATCGACCGTATGGACCACGATCAAGCCGGCCTGCGAGGCCGCCAGCTCCGGGTAGAGCGCCGGCTCAGGAAAACCACGGACATCGTTAAGCCAGTCGACGCCCTGCTCGAGCGCCCAGCGATGAACGGCCGGGCTGAAGCTGTCGATGGAGATTGGCTTGCCTAGCGCTTTCAGCAGAGCAACGACGGGCGCAAGCCGCGCAATCTCGACCTCGGCAGGAACGGGCGCGGCCGCCGGCTTCGATGAGGCAGCGCCGAGATCGATGATGTGCGCCCGGCCACCTGCAAGTTCCGTGGCGCGAGCCTTCGCAGCTTCCGGATCCAGATAGCGGCCGCCATCCGAGAAGGAATCCTCGGTGATGTTCAGGATGCCAAGCAGCGTGGGGTGGTCGGGCGTCATGATCTATGTTGGACGTAAAACGCCGCCATATCACGACGCAAAACCGGCGACAAAGGGTTGCCGCCGGGGTCGATAGGGTCAATAGGACCTTAAGCCGATTTCCGCGACGCCTTGTGGGCCTTCCGAAGACGCGGTGCCACCTCACGAAGGGTCATCGTGCTCGGGTTCGCCGGACGGTCCGTCGAAAAGACGCGGTAGGGGTTGTCGGTAGCGGACGTCCCATAGGACATGCCATGGGGTGCAACGGCCCCACCCCCCAGCGCCTGCAAGGTCGCGGCGGAAGCGGAATGAAGGGCGAAACGGACGGACGACATAGGTTCCTCCACGGGGGAGTCGGTACGATGTCCGCCATGAAGCGCCTTTCAACCTGACTGGAAGCTGAACGGTTTTATACAGGAACCGCCAAAACAGGCTTTTTGGGCCTTGTCGGGGGCAGCCGCTCTAATTCTTTTTATCGGCGAAGTACTGCATGCGAAGCGTGACCGTCATGTCCTGCTTCAACTTGAAGGAAGCCGCCTGAAAATCCGGGGCTGCCCCCTCCGGCTTGGCGTCGTTCGAAAACGCGAACCCCTCCGTCGGAAGCCCCAAGGAAGTCCGGTCGTGTTCCCCATTGGCGTTCTCGTCATGGTAGCCGGTCATGGCGTACGTGCCGGGCTCAAGATTGTCGAATTTGAGCATGGCTTTTCCGCCGGACGGCTTGACCGTGCGCTTTGCCACGGCCTCCCCTTTCGGGAATTCGTCTCCATTCTTGAAAAGTTTTACCGAGACTTGACCTTTGCTGTTTCGCAGGCCCTCGACGTTGACTGTCAAGGTGGCCGCAAGCGCCGGCGCAACGCAGGCCAGCGACAGGAAAAGAGCGACCGTGGAGGAAGCAAGGGCGCGGCGTGAAAAATGGGCTTTCATGAGAATGATCCAGAGGAGCGCGGACCATCTGTCCGCAACCTCAGAATAACTCCCCGACTAAGCCCCCGGTTGCGGCTCCGGCGTCGGGCCGATGCCGCCAGCGCCACCGCCGGTCTTGGGCTTGCCGACGGTCGGCACCGACGAGGTCGGTCCTTGCTTCACCGGCTGCTCGTCGATCTCGCGCACGGGACGCTCTCCCTTGAGCAAAGCGACGATCTCCTCGCCCGACAGCGTCTCGAACTCGAGCAGCCCTTTGGCCAGGACATGGAGGTCATCCAGATGAGCGGTCAGGATCGCCCGAGTCCGGTCGTAGCAGGCGTCGATGATCGACTTGATCTCGGCATCGACCTTTCGCGCGGTCTCTTCGCTCATGTTCTGGGTGCGGGCGACGGAGTGACCCAAGAAGACCTCTTCCTGATTGTCGCCGAAGGAGATGAAGCCGAGCTCGTCGGACATGCCCCAGCGCATGACCATCGCGCGAGTGAGCCGCGTCGCCATCTGAATGTCCGACGACGCGCCGGATGTGACCTTGTCGTGGCCGAACACGATCTCTTCCGCGAGGCGGCCGCCCATGGCGACACAAATATCCGCCATCATCTTTTCGCGCGTCATGGAGAGCGCGTCCCGCTCCGGCAGGCGCATGACCATGCCCAACGCACGACCGCGCGGGATGATGGTGGCCTTGTGGATCGGGTCCGACGCCGGCATATGCAGCGCGACGATGGCGTGCCCGCCCTCGTGATAGGCGGTGAGGCGCTTCTCCTCCTCGGTCATCACCATGGAACGGCGCTCGGCGCCCATCAACACTTTGTCCTTCGCAGCCTCGAACTCGCTCATGGTGACGAGGCGCTTGCCGCGACGGGCGGCGAGCAACGCCGCCTCGTTGACGAGATTAGCGAGGTCGGCGCCGGAGAAGCCGGGCGTCCCGCGCGAAATCGTGCGCACATCGACATCAGGCGCGATCGGCACCTTGCGGATATGGACCTTCAGGATCTTCTCGCGACCGATGATGTCCGGGTTCGGCACCACGACATGACGGTCGAACCGGCCGGGCCGAAGCAGCGCGGGATCGAGCACGTCGGGCCGGTTCGTGGCCGCAATGAGGATGATCCCCTCATTCGCCTCGAAGCCGTCCATCTCGACCAGGAGCTGGTTCAGCGTCTGTTCGCGCTCGTCGTTGCCGCCGCCGAGGCCGGCGCCACGATGACGTCCGACCGCGTCGATTTCGTCGATGAAGATGATGCAGGGCGCGTTCTTCTTCGCCTGCTCGAACATGTCGCGCACGCGGCTGGCGCCGACGCCGACGAACATCTCGACGAAGTCCGAGCCTGAAATGGTGAAGAACGGCACATTGGCCTCGCCCGCGATGGCGCGCGCGAGCAGCGTCTTGCCTGTGCCGGGAGGACCGACCAGCAACACGCCTTTGGGGATGCGACCGCCGAGGCGCTGAAACTTCTGCGGATCGCGCAGGAACTCGACAATCTCCTGCAGCTCATCCTTGGCTTCGTCGATGCCCGCAACATCCTCGAACGTCACGCGGCCGTGGCGCTCGGTCAGCAGCTTGGCCTTCGACTTGCCGAAGCCCATGGCCTTGCCGCCGCCCGACTGCATCTGCCGCATGAAGAAGATCCAGACCGCGATCAGAAGCAACATCGGGAACCAGGAGACCAGCACGCTCAGGATCGGGGGGAGCCCTTCGTCGGGCTGCCCGAAGGACACATTCACGCCCTTCTGCTGCAGGGTCTTCACGTAGTCGAGGTCCATCGGACCATAAGTGCGGAAGCGGGAATTGTCGTCGAAGGTCCCGGTGATCATCTCGCCTTGGACCTTGATCTGGTGGACATCGCCCTTGTCGGCGCGGGACAGAAACTCGCTGAACTGAATGTCGTTGCCGTTGTCGTGGCTGGCAGGCCCCTGGAAGAGGTTGAACAACGCCACAAGCAGCAGCGCCACGATGATCCAGACCGCGAAATTCTTGAAATTGCCCAAGAGCTTGTCCTCACCCTGACCGGACGGCACGCCGCCCAGGAACGCGCCCGGCAGCCCTGTGCGCCGTAGTCATAAATAGTGGCTCAACAGACCTTTACCAAGCATGAGTATCGATGAGTATGGAGCAGAAATGGGGCGGGCGCTCGAGAAAGCACTCTAGAGGCCGGTAAATCGCGCCTGAAACTGGCCGGGCTCGAGGCCGGAAGCCGGCCGAACATAGCCCAAATGTGGGACAGCGGCCGGCTCGCCGTTGAACCATAGACACGGCAAGGAAGGCCGCACCACCGCCGGGGGTCCGAAGTCGTTAGCGCCCGACCGGCTCCGTTCCGTCTTCAGTGCTGTTGCACCGCCGGCCCCAAGGGGGCTCACCCAGGCCCCCGATGGCCCGTGAGCGCCAAGCATCACCTCGAAGCGACGGTCCCACAGGGCCACCCGGCCGGGAGCGAGCGGCAGAGGATCGGTCTCGATTTGAGCGGGTTCGCGTACCAGAAGGACGCCGCCACCGGAGCCCGGGAGAACGCGGCAACCCGCCAGCGTGCGCCCGCGGCCAAGCCTCTTCTCCCGCAGCACATAAAAGAGAGCCTCGAGATGCTTCAGCCGCAGCGGATAGTCAGCGCCGCCGACAGCACGCAACGCCTTGGCGAGCGCGCGCAAACCAATCTCTTCCGACGCCACGACCAAAGGCTCCGACGCCAGCCGGATGAAGCCCGCGTCTTCGACATGAGCCGTCTTGGAGAGCAGTTCCGCTGTTGCCGTTTCGAGCGCTTCGCGCGCACGCATCATCCGTCGCGCGGTGCCGGCAAGCCGCGGCACAGTCAGCCCCTCCTCCGCCAGCGCCGGGAGGAGCGCGCGCATGCGAGGGCGGGCGAACCGTGGATCCTTGTTCGAGGGATCTTCGAGCCAATGCTCGCCCAAGACCATCAGCGTCGCCCGTAGCCTCAGCCGCGAAACGCCAAGCAACGGACGTAGGAGCATGACACTCGCGAGGACGTTTCGCGACGACATGCCGGCGAGGCCGTCGACGCCGCTGCCGCGGGCAAGCCGCAGCAGCACGGTTTCCGCCTGATCGTCTTCGGTATGCGCGAGCAGAAGTCCGGTGACCCCCTCGGTGCGCGCCCAATCCGTCATGAGCCGGTAACGCGCTTCGCGCGCGGCGGCCTGCAGATTGGCGGTGGGCTTCCGCCCTTCCCAAACCAACGTCGTGTGGGCAATTCCGCGCGCGGCGCACATCTCGGCGACCCATCGGGCCTCCATCGAGGCCTCCGCGCGCAAGCCATGATCGACCGTCACGGCCTGGATATCGCGGCCGTTCTCGGCCGCCCAGCGGTGGGCGAGAAAAAGAAGCGCCAAGCTGTCCGAGCCGCCCGACACCGCGACCGCCAGCGGTCCGGCAGGCGCAAGAGGCGCGAACGCGGCGGCGAACGTGTCGGCCGAAACGGGGGTCGGAACAATGTCTCTGGACATGATCGTGCCTTGAGGGAACGGCAGACCTTATCAGCCCTTTGCGCAGGGCGCCCATCCTTCGAGACGCAGCCCTGCAGGCTGTTCCTCAGGATGAGGTCAAAGTTTACGCGGACCTCATCCTGAGGAGCGGCCATAATGCCGCGTCTCGAAGGATGGGTAATGGATCAGGTGCAGCCGACCCGCGACCGCTCGCGCGCGGCCATGTCGAGCACGTCCTGGCTCGCCTTCGGAAATACCGACTTCACCGTCTTGAGCTGCTTGCAGCCCTCGGTCTTCTGGCCACCTTGAATCAAAGTAACGCCCAGCTTGACGAGCGCCTGCGGCGCCTTCGGATCCTTGGGATGTTTCTGGACGGTGGTCAGGAAGGCTTCCGCGGCCTCGCGATAGGCCTTCTGCGCAAGCTCGGCCTCGCCCAGCCAATAATAGGCCTCGCCGATTTTCGGCGACTTCGGGTGCTGGCTGATGAACGAACGGAGCGCCGCCGCGCCGCTTTCATTATCGCCGCGATAGAGAATGTCGACAGCCGCCGCGAACTGGGCGTTCTCATCGCCCGGGGGCAGCTTGTCGCCGACAGCCGCACCCGCGGCAGCTCCGGCAGCGGCGCTGGGTGTTGTTGTGCCCAGTGTCTCGACGCCTTTGTTGGGCGGCGGCGATTGGCTCGGGCCGCTCGGCTGAACCTGGGGCCCAGGGCCGATGGCGTCGCTTTGCGCACCGGCTGCTGCCTGGGCGGCCGCCGATTTACTCAGCACAGTCGGTTCACCACCCGATGACATGGCCGGCGGCGGCTTGATGTTGTTCGCCACCTCGACGGCCGCGAGTCGCGAGTCCAGCTGGCTCATCCGATAATTGAGCTGCTCGATCTGACCGGTCAGGCTCCGGAGCGAGTCTTCGAGCGCCGACATTCTCACGGACAAACTGGCGTCTTCACCACCGCCGCCCATTGCAGCCCCACCGCCGCCGGAAGACGGCGCACCACCCCGGTAGAAATCACGTTCGAGATCGCGCAACTCGCGCTCGATTCGCTCGATTCGACTCTGCAACGCGTCACTCTGGGCGGCGACACCCACCGGCGCGCCGACGACAGCCACCGCAAAAAAGCTCGCAGTAATGAGAAGTCCGATGAAGGCGCCCCGCGCCTTTCTTGTCGTGCGCATCGTTGTTCAAATGCCTCTCGCCCGCGCGCGCTTTGCGCGCCTCTACACCCTTCCGAGGAAGTTGGCCGAAATTGAGGCACCGTTACGCAACGGCTCCCGTGTCGACCGCCGCAGAAGCTAGAGCTTCAGAGGTAAAGACCGACCAAAGACGTTCGAAAATCAGCCCAAATGAAAAGGGCGCCCCAAGGGGCGCCCTTCAAAAAGATCGTGTGGAGCCTTTCGGCCCCTCTCGCGATTACGAGCCCGCGCCCGTCGTGACCACCGTGACTGCACGGCGATTGACCGACCAGCAAGACTCATCCGAGCATGTCGCTTCCGGGCGCTCCTTGCCATACGAGATGGTGGTGATGCGGCTGGAGGCGACTCCAAGTCCAACAAGATAGCTCTTCGCCGAATTGGCGCGACGCTCGCCAAGCGCCAAGTTGTACTCGCGCGTACCGCGCTCGTCGCAATGTCCCTCGACCGCGACCGATACGTTCTGATACTTGGCGAGCCAGGCAGCCTGCTTCTGCAGAGTGGCCTGAGCTTCCGCGCTCAGATCGTACTTGTCGTAACCAAAGAAGACGCGATCGCCAACATTGACGACCAGGTCCTGCTGCGAGCCCGGCGTCGGCGCGCCCTTGCCCGCTGCATTGGCATCGCCCGTCGACTTCGTCGTGGAGCAGGCTGCGAGAAGCAGGCCGGCGCCCACGACCAAGGCCTTCAGGCCAATTCGTGTAAGGCTCATCGGAAATAACTCCATGGCAAACGAGATGTGTGCAGCTTTTGAACGAGACTGTTGAACTCTATAGCTAGCCGCTTTCGGTGGCCCCCGCCGTCCCCCTAGGAGTTAACCTAGTCGGTCCGATGGTTTCACATTACCGTGCGAGGCTTACCTAATCAAGGGTGACCACGCCGGATCGGACGCATCGCCGGGCGTTATGAGAGGTCTTTCGTTATAGCCGGTGAGATCAACTGACCACAGACGGCTCGAACCACCAGACCCGTCACGCCGCGTCGGCGCTTGTCTGAAAAAGATAATCACACGACCATTCGGCGCCCATGTCGGCCCCTCGTCCAAAAAGCTTTCGGTCAAGAGGCGTTCACCGGAACCGTCCGGTCGCATCACGCCAATGTAAAAGTTGCCTCGTAAAATTTTAGTAAAAGCGATGAGGTCGCCGCGCGGCGACCAAACCGGCGTCGCGTATCTCCCCTCGCCGTAGCTGATTCGCTTAACGTCCGATCCGTCGGCATTCATGACATAGAGCTGCTGGGTGCCGCCGCGATCGGAATTGAAGGTTATGTAACGGCCATCCGGCGAATAGCAGGGCGAGACGTCGATCGCGGGATCAACCGTGAGTCGTGTCTGCACCCGGCTGCGCAGATCCATCGAGAAGATGTCCGAGTTGCCGGCGACGGAGCGCGACAGAACCACCTTGGAGCCGTCCGGCGAGAAGCGCGGACCGAAGGTGATGCCGTCGAAGTTGCCCACCACCTCGCGCTGACCCGTCTCGATGTTGAGCAAATACACCCGTGGCACGCGCGCCTCGTAGGAGGTGTAGGTGATCTCCTGGCTGGTCGGGTTGAAGCGCGGGTTCAGAACGAGATAGGAGCCATTGGTTAAGAAGGCAGGGTTGGCGCCGTCCTGATCCATGATGGCGAGGCGCTTGACCCGCTTCTGGGCCGGGCCCGATTCGGCGACGTAGACGATGCGGGTGTCGAAATAACCCTTCTCGCCGGTGAGCCGCTCATAGATCGCATCCGAGATCAGATGCGCGACCCGGCGCCAATTGTTCGGCTCGGTGAAGTATTGGAGACCGACCAACTGCTGCTCGCCGAACACGTCCCACAGGCGGAATTCGACCTTCAGGCGTCCGTCGGGCTGGGGGGTGACTTGGCCCGTGACCAGCGCCTGCGCCTTGATGATTCGCCAATCGCCGAAGCGCGGCGAGATGTTGGCGTCCGAAATCTTCTCGATGAAGGTCGTTTCCGGCAGCGGCTTGAACAGCCCCGAACGTTCGAGGTCGCCCATGACCACGTTCGCCAGATTGCGGCCCGTGACGGCAGCGTCGCCCTCTTTGCCCACGAGCGGGGTCACCGCGATCGGCATCGGATTCACGTTGGCCTGGGTGATGTCGATCTTGAGGGCCGCGTGAGCGACACCTGGAAACACGATCGCAAAGCACAGAAGCACTGACAGGAGGCCGATCAAGGCCGCGCCACGCTTTGGCACCGGGGGAAACAAATCCGTCATCTTCTCAACTCCTCTAGGCCCGAAGCTTTTTGAAACTGTTCTGAGCACAACCCGCTCATCCCCCAAGCATCTCGCGCGGATCGAAGCGCATCTCGATTTCACGCCAGTTGGAATATTTCTCCACCGGCAGCTGATAGGGCTGGCACATGCGGACCGCGCGCAGCGCCGATTCGGCCGCGACCCGGAAAGCCTGGTCCCCGGAGGCGAGCTTGCCCTGCTCGACCAGCTCCGGTTCGCGGCCGAGGCTGCCGTCCGGATTGAGGTAGATGCGCACGGTCACGATCAGCTCTTCCGCATTGGCGGCACCGGCCTGAACCGTCCAGCAGCGCTTCATCTGGTTTCGGAGCGCATCGAGCTCCGTCATGGTCAGCGCAGTCTGCGCGCCTACGCCCTTGACCGTTTCCTGGTCCGTCGGAGCCGCCTTCTCGCCCTGATCCGACTGCTCCTTGGTCGGCAACCTGTTGAGCAATGCGGCGAGCTTGTCGACTTGCGACGTCTTGGTCTTGGGCGCCGGCGGCTTCGGCTTCTGGCGCGGCCGCGCGTCCTGAGTCTTCACGTCCGGCTGTGGCTCCTCGGCCTTCGGCGCCTCCGTTTCGATCTTAGGGATAGGCGGCGGCTCCGGCGGCGGCGTCACGACGGGCGTGGGCTCCGGCGGCGGCAGGATGTCGGGTGGCTTGATGTCGGGCGGAGACGGCTCCGGCGGCAGCGCGGCTTGCTTCTGCTCGGGCTCGGGTTCGGCCGGCTTCTGGTCGGGCTCGGGCGGCTTCGGCTCTTCCGCCTTCGTCATTTTCTTGATGTTGGTCTCTTTATCGATCGTGACGAGCTCGACGGGAATGGCCGGCGGCAAATCCGAAATTGGGGGGCGGACATGCGGAAGCACGTCAAGTGCGAGCAGCACGATGACACCGTGGAGCAGTGCTGACTGGACCGCGCCCCAACGCATGGCGTTCGCGTTACCTCACCGCTTCGGCTCTTGGCCGGGCGTCTCGTTGACGAGCCCGATGCGGGTAAAGCCGGCGCTGCTCAGGCGTGCCATGACGGCCATGACCTTGCCGTAGTCGACGGCCTTGTCGCCCCGCACATAGATGCGCTCGTCATATCCGCTTTCGGCAATCGCCTCGAGCCGCGGCACGAGTTCGTCGGCGCCCACCACCGTCTCCTGCAGAAAGATGAGGCCTTCCTTGTTCACCGTGACGGTAAGCGGCTCCTTGTCGCCCTTGAGCGGCGGCGATTTCTCTTCCGGCAGATCGACCGGCACGCCCACCGTGAGAAGGGGCGCGGCGACCATGAAGATGATGAGCAGCACGAGCATCACGTCGACGAGCGGCGTGACGTTGATTTCAGCGATCTGATGATGTCGGACGCGGCGGCGGGAGGTCCGTGCGCCACCGCTGGCGTGCATGGAGAAAGCCATCAGTGAACCCGTTCGTCGAATTGCCGCGACAGGATCACCGAGAAGTCGTCGGCAAAGCCTTCGAGCTTGATGGCGAAACGGTTGATCTCGTTCGAGAAGCGATTGAAGAAAATGACCGCCGGCACGGCGGCAACGAGGCCCAGCGCGGTCGCGAACAGAGCTTCGGCAATGCCTGGCGCCACCACCGCGAGATTGGTGTCATGGCTCACCGCGATGGCGCGGAAGCTGTTCATGATGCCCCACACCGTGCCGAACAGGCCGACGAACGGCGCCGTCGCGCCCGTCGTGGCGAGAAAGCCGAGCCGCCTCTCCAGCGTCGCCACCTCCCGGTTGAGTGTGACGTTCATCACCTTGTCGATGCGTTGGCGCACGTTTTCCGATTGAGCGATCGAGACGTTGCCGCCTTCAAACGTCTTGCGCCACTCGGTCATGGCTGCGACGAAGATGGCGCTCATCGGATTGTCCGGCCGGCGCGACACTTGTGTGAACAAGCCGTCGAGGGAGGCTCCCGACCAGAACTTCTCGGCGAACTGATCCGCTCGGCGACGCATGCGCCCCAAAAGCCCGAGCTTGTCGAAGATGATGGTCCAGGACCAGAACGAGGCGATCGCCAACCCGACCATCACCGTCTTCACGATGATGTCGGCGCGCATGAACAACGCCCAGACATCGAATTGCGCGGAGGCGGCGCCCTGCGCTACCTGCACCACGGTATTGGGTTCCATACGACCCGTCGCTCCCTCAAGCCACCGACCAATCAGCCGACCAACAAAAATGCGCGAAGGCTGGGCGTCCCCTCCGCCAGCTCGTCGCTGGTGACGAAACGACCCGACTGGTCCTGACCGCGCACTATGACGGCTTTGCGGCTCTAGGAATGCCCCCCGCGCGAGTGTGGAGTAAGGTGGTTAAATGTGTCGAAACTACGGCTGGTGCTGCATGCCATGCGTCGACCCATGCAGTGCGACTCAACACTCTATTAGGAAATCGTTCCGTCACACTTCGGGCGAATCAGGCGGCAGCGGAAGCAACGCCAACAGCCGTTCGCGCAAGGTGTCCGAGGGCCGCTTCGCGCGGCCGTCGCGTCCGATCGCCACCGCTTCGACCTCGGCTTTGATCAGCGTGTCGGCCGCCCTCGTGATCCATTGGCGCAGCACCAGGCGAACGCCGGTGGCGCGCGCCGTCGCCGTGTGCACGACGAGCGCATCGTCGACACGCGCCGGCTTCAGATATTCGATCGCAAGCTTCCGGATTGCGAAGGCGATCCCCTCCTCGCCCTCCCATAACGCCTGATGCTCGACGCCCGCGAGACGCAGACAGTCGGTCCGCCCGCGCTCCAGATAACGCAGATAGTTCGCGTGATAGACCACACCCGTGAAGTCCGTGTCTTCGTAATAGACACGCATGGGGAGGACATGGGTCGCGCCGTCAAAACGTCCGGCGGTGGGCGTATCCGTCATGAGCCGAGCCAACATTGCCAATAGCCGAGATCGAGGCGGCGGCCGCGCTTGAGGCCGATCTCGCTGAGATGCCCCACCTTCTTGAAACCGCACGCTTCATGCAAGGCGACGCTCGCGGGGTTGGGCAAGGAGACGACGCCCACGACCGTGTGCAGCCCGCGCTCGCGCAGCCGCGTGAGGAGCGCTCCATATAAGGCGCGTCCATGCCCCCGGCCGATCGCATCCATGCGCATATAGATGGCACTTTCGGCAGCGGATCGATACGCGGCTCGAGCCCCAAATGGTTTGGCGTAGGCGTAGCCCATGAGTTCACCGCCCTGCTCCACCACCAACCAGGGGAATGTTTCCGTCACATCAGCGATCCGCGCGGCCATCTCGGCCGTCGTCACCTCCACTTCTTCGAAAGTAACGAAGGTGTCGCGGACATAGGGGTTGTAGATGGCGCACAGGGCCTCGGCGTCCGAAGCCTGAGCATCGCGGATCACGGCTCCGCCTCATCGAAAAGATCCACCTCGGGTTGCCCCGCCGGTGCCGCGAGACCCAGATGCGCAAAGGCGCGCGCGGCGAGCAGCCGGCCGCGCGGCGTACGCTGGATGAAGCCCTGCTGCAAGAGATATGGCTCCACGATCTCCTCAATGGCGTCGCGCGGCTCGGACAGCGCGGCGGCGATCGTCTCGACACCCACCGGCCCTCCGAGAAAGCTTTCGGCGATCAGGCGGAGATAACGGTGATCGAGCGCATCAAGTCCCATCTCGTCGACCTCGAGCTGACGTAGCGCCGCGTCCGCCCGCTTCGCATCGACAGCCCCCTTCCCCGCCACCGACGCAAAATCGCGCACACGGCGAAGCAAGCGCCCCGCCACGCGCGGCGTTCCGCGAGCGCGCGCTGCGATCTCGCGGGCGCCATCCTTGGTCAACGCGAAGTCGAGCAGGGCCGCGCCACGCGTCACGATGCGTTCGAGATCATCTGCGCTGTAGAAACCAAGCCGGGTCGGAATACCGAACCGATCCCGCAGCGGGGTCGCGAGCAATCCCGTACGTGTCGTCGCGCCGATCAGCGTGAAGCGCGCCAAATCGATGCGCACCGAACGCGCGGCAGGCCCCTCGCCGATGATGAGATCGAGCTGGAAATCTTCCATTGCGGGATAAAGAATTTCTTCGACCGCCGGCGAGAGGCGGTGGATCTCGTCGATGAAGAGCACATCGCGCGGCTCGAGATTGGTGAGCAGCGCCGCGAGATCGCCGGCCTTGGCGATCACAGGTCCCGAGGTCGCGCGGAAATTGACGCCCAGCTCGCGCGCGATGATCTGCGCGAGCGTCGTCTTTCCCAGCCCAGGCGGCCCTGAGAGCAGCACATGATCCAGCGCCTCGCCCCGCCCTCGCGCCGCCTCGATGAACACGCTGAGATTGGCGCACGCCTGGGGCTGCCCGACGAACTCTTTCAGCAGCTGCGGACGCAGCGTCGTGTCGCGCACGTCGCTCTCGGTTTTTTCGGAGGAGACGAGACGGGGCGCGTTCATCGCGCAAGCTCGACGCTATGAGCGCCCCGTTTTACGCGTTGGATAGGAAGAATATTGCACCATGTCAGCAAAAAGGTGGCGAAAGCACCGGCTATGAAAGCAAAAGGAGCTGACCACATAATCACGCGTGCCATCATACCGAACGCTCCGTGAACGATAATCAGAAAAAAAGCAATCTCCTCCAAGGCTAAGGCGGCAAGACACACCAATGCGCCTGTCACGACCAGACGGACCTTGTCGTTTGTAGGGTGTGAGCAGGCGCTGATAACAACGCCCGCGATAAATCCAGGAGCTGCAGCAGCCATGCACCCCAGCTGGAATGCAGCACCTATGCCCAGGGCTGTAACAGGCTCTCCTTGGAAATGGAAATAAGTCAGCAAGGACGCCGCGAAGGAAAGGGAAAGTGCCGCTGCGCACACAACGCCAGAAAATATGAGTCTTAGAATGTGCGAACCCCAGCGCAAATGAATTTCTGCGTTCATCGCGCTAGCTCCTTCAACCCGGCTCGAATCAGTCCCGCGACATCGTCGTGCGCTTGGCTCGCAACCGAAAGTGCGCGCGCCGCATCTGCCTGCGAATAACCGAGATTGACCAGCGCGGACAGCGCATCGTTCAACGCGCCGTTGTCTTCATGCGCGATGGGTGCTTTGCCTTCTGCTATCGCAACAGGCCCCGCGGGCGCGCGGTCCTTCAGCTCCGTGACGATGCGAAGCGCGAGCTTCGGCCCGACGCCCGGTGCGCGGGCGACCATCGCCTTGTCGCCGAACAGCACGGCGCGCGAAAGCTCGGCCGGGCCGAGCGTGCCGAGAATGGCGAGAGCAACCTTTGCACCAACGCCCTGAACCGATTGCAACGCGCGGAACCATTGACGCTCGTGAGCGCTCTCGAAGCCGTAAAGACGAATGTCGTCCTCGCGCACGACCGTCTCGATGGCGAGCGTGACGCGCGCGCCTTCCCGCGGAAGATGCGTGAGCGTGCGCGGCCCGCAATGGACGTGATAGCCGACGCCATTGACGTCGAGGATCAGCCCGTCGTCGCCGATCTCGTCCACGACTCCCGTGAGCTTGCCGATCATGCGCGCGCTTCCGCTTTGAGTCGTCCGAGGCGGGAGTGTCCCATATGCGCGTGGCAGATGGCCACCGCCAACGCGTCGGCGGCATCCGCGCTTTCGACGTCGGCGGTGGGCAAGAGCCGCGCGATCATCGCTCGGATCTGATCCTTCTCGGCATGACCCGCGCCCACAACGGCTTTCTTGATGAGGTTGGGCGCGTACTCGGCAACCGCAAGCCCCGCCAGGGCCGGAGCAAGAAGCGCCGCCGCGCGTGCCTGACCGAGCTTCAGACTGGCAGCTGCGTCAGCGTTGACGAACACGAGCTCGACGGCGGCCGAATTCGGCTGATAGGTCGCCACCAGCTCGACCAGCGCCCGGTGCAGCACGGCGAGGCGCTCGGCCAAGGGCGCTGCGGACGCCGTCGTGACCGCGCCATTGGCGACATGGGTCAGCCGCGATCCCGCCATATCGATCACGCCCCAGCCGGTGCGGCGGAGGCCCGGATCGATGCCGAGGACGCGAATCGCTGTGGTCATGACGTCATCAGGGGTACTCGGGAAGAACAAAAGAAGAAAGAGGGATGGTGCCCTTAAGCCGCGGGGATTAGAGTGACGATGCTTTGCCAACAACGACAGGGAGAGACGCCGTGACTGTGGAACGCCTGGATCACATGACCATCCGCTGCGTGGATCTCGAGCGCACGCGTGCCTTCTATTGCGAGGCGCTCGGTCTGAAAGTTGGCCCGCGGCCCGACATCCCCATTCCCGGCTACTGGCTCTATTGCAATGACATTCCCCTCGTCCACATCGTGGGCGGCGACATCGCGGAGGGAGCGCCGAAACAGCCTGACACGCGCGGCTTCGACCACATCGCGTTCCGCATTTCCGATCCGACGCCCATCATCGCGGCGCTCAAAGCGCGCGACATCCCGTTTCAAGACCGCTCGCTCCCGGACTTCAACCTGTATCAGCTCGTGGTCCACGACCCAGACGGAGTGATGGTCGAGCTCAATTTCACGACGAACGGGTGACGGGGCGGTTTAGGCCGTCAGCTTCTCCAGCATCTCGTCGGACATCTCGTAATTGGCGAAGACGGTCTGCACGTCGTCGTTGTCGTCGAGCGCGTCGAGCAGCTTGAGTAGCTTGGCGCCGCCCTCCTCATCGACGGCGACGGTGTTTTTCGGCCGCCAGATGAGCTTGGCACTTTCGGGGTCACCGAATTTGGCGGCCAGGGCTTCGCGCACCGCATGGAGCGCGCCGGGCCCGCACAGAAAATCGTGGCCTGCCTCGGAGGACTCACAATCGTCGGCCCCGGCCTCGATCGCGGCTTCGAGCATCGCGTCCGCGCTTCCGGTCTTTGCGGGAAAATGGATCAGACCGAGCTGGTCGAACATGAAGGCGACGCTGTTCGTCTCGCCGAGCGTGCCGCCATGCTTGGTGAAGGCCGCGCGCACCTCGCCGGCCGTGCGGTTGCGGTTGTCGGTCAGCGCCTCGGCGATGATGGCGGTGCCGCCCGGGCCATAACCTTCGTAACGGACGGACTCGTAGTTCTCGCCCTCGCCGCCGATAGCCTTCTTGATCGCCCGCTCGATGTTGTCCTTGGGCATATTTTCGGCACGCGCAGCGATCACCGCAGCGCGCAGCCGTGGATTGTGATCGGGGTCCGGCATCCCCATCTTGGCCGACACCGTAATTTCGCGAGCGAGCTTGCCGAACACCTTTGACCGGATCGCATCCTTGGCACCTTTGCGGTGCATGATGTTCTTGAACTGGGAATGGCCGGCCATGGGAGCCCTCTGGAAAAGGGGGACATGAATAAGCAGAGCCCGCGCCGAATGCAACGCGACCTTCCGGGAACCCGTATGGCGGCCCGTCCGTTTTCCCGATGTGCCATTACTGGCCCAAAGCGAGGACGCTATGACCCAAGCTCAAAGGCAAAGCCAAGCCCAAAGCCGCGCCAAGAAGCCGAAGCCCGAACCCACGCGGGCCGAGGAACGGAAGCTGGACGACGCCCTGGCCGACAGCTTCCCCGCGAGCGATCCCCCCTCCCCGACCGCTCCAACCGTAACCACCGGCACGCCTCCCGATCACCGGAAGTCCAAGCCGGTCGCCGCCGCTACGGCAGACAAGCCCGAGATCGACGATCTCGATGACTTGGACGACGAGCCCGAGGATGAAGACGGCGATCTCGAATTCCTCCTGTCCGGCGATGACGACGAAGATGATGACTTGGACGATGAAGACGAGGATGACGACCTCGACGAGGACGACGAGAACGAGGACACGTCGAAATAGGGAAAATTTCGAACTCTAAGACGGACTTCTACGCCCTGGCCGTTCCACAGGCATAGCGGGCGCTCAACTCCTACGGAATCTATTCCGTCCGTGTTGGCGCTCAACTGTGGGATCAAGGGCGCACGCTGTGCGGCGTTCGGCTGGCTGAACACGTGCGCGCGCAGTTAAGGCGTAGAAGAGTGAAACATTCTTTTGAGTACGACCCGGCGGCCAACGCCGCCGGTGAAAAGATCACCATCTTTCATGTCCATATTCCTCGCTGCGCCGGCTCTGCGCTTCATGCAGCGCTTTACCCTTGCTTCGATGAAGCCAATGTCATCCCGCATCATTTCGGTAAGCTGGCGGATGACTGGCGTCGCGATCGAAACGGCCCGATCTTGATTACGGGACATGGATCCTGGATCGCCTCACCTCGCGAAGATGAAAAGCTCTACTACCTGGCGGTGGTGCGTGATCCGGTCGAGCGCGTTGTATCGCTCTATAACTATGTGAAGCGCACGAAGGCGCACCGTCTCTACGAGTATATCAAGTCCCGCAGGCTGAAGCTTGCGGATCTCTACAGGTTTCACCCGGTGACCTTTCGCCAGTTCCACAATGGCCAGGTGCGCCATCTCTGCACGGATCGCTACCCGCTCCACTTGGGAACAAAGCAGCTGCGCGAGAGCATCGACTGGCTCGGTCGTCCGAACGTGATCGTCGCAACGGTCGAGACTTTGGACCGTCTGCCTGGCGTCCTCAGCGCGAAATTTGGCCTCCCGCTGCAGGGACCCATTCCGTGGATCGCACAAAGCCAAGCGGATGCCGACTGGAATAACGTCGACGAGGACGATCTGTACGAGGCAGAGCGCAATACGCTGCTCGACCGCAGGCTTTACGATTTCGCCCGCCTCGGCAGTCGAGAGCAAGCGAAGCTTTCTGCAGCCGGAGCGATCAGGAACGAGGCCTATGTCGGGGCGAGTTGAACTAGCCTGGAATGGCCTCGCTTAAGCGCCCGCCGACGCGGACGGGTTCGACGCGCACCGCAAGACCTGTTCTCGCATCCGTCTCGAGATAGAGCCCGCAGAGCGTGGCCGGCCCTTCCGCAGGCGTGAAGCGCCCTTCGCCATATTTGCGCGTGAAGCGCTGCAGCGGCTCGTGTTTGTCCATGCCGATGATGGAGTCATAGTCCGCGCAGGCCCCGGCATCCGTCTGATAGGCCGTGCCGCCGGGCAGGATCTGGGCGTCCGCCGTCGGAACATGGCTGTGTGTTCCGACCACGAGGCTCGCGCGGCCGTCCGCGAAATGGCCCATCGCCATTTTTTCCGATGTCGCTTCGGCGTGGATGTCGATCACGACGACATCGGCACCGGTGCGCAACGGACAGATTTCAAGCTCTCGCGCCACGGCCGCGAACGGATCGTCGAGCGGATCCATGAAGACCCGGCCCATCACATTGATGACGAGCACGCTCCGCCCACCGGCGACCTGAACCAGCGTCGTGCCGCGGCCGGGGGTGCCTGCCGGAAAGTTCACCGGCCTGAGAAGCCGGTCGTCACGCTCGATATAGGTCAGCGCCTCGCGCTGATCCCAGACGTGATTGCCCGTCGTGATCACGTCGACGCCGGCCTCATAGAGCTCGGCCGCGGTTTTGGCCGTAATGCCGAAGCCATGGGCGACGTTCTCGCCGTTCGCGATTACGAGATCGATCCCGAGCTTGCGGCGCAGATCCGGCACACGCTCGGCCACGACGCTGCGGCCCGCGCGTCCCACGATATCCCCTAGAAACAACAGCTTCATAAATGCTCCAGCGTTCGCGGGAACCATTCGACGCCCAGCTCGGTGACGACGGCGTCGAGGGGCTCATCATGACGCTCGCGCGGCAGAAGCGCTACTTTTTGAAACGCATAAGCGAGGCCGATGGCCTGGACAGACGAGCCCGACAGCGTCGCAAGCGTGCGGTCGTAATAGCCGCCTCCATAGCCCAGCCTGTAGCCGCGAGCATCGTAGGCGAGCAAGGGCACGATCAGGACCGAGGGCTGCACCTCGGGTGCGGATGTCGGAGGCTCCCGGGTGCCGAACCGCGTCTTGACCAGGACATCCATCGGCCGCCAGGCGCGGAAGATGAGCGGCCGACCCGGCGCGACGATGCAGGGCAACGCGGTACCTGCGTGGCGAGCGGCGAGGCCCGCCAGCCACGGCAGAGCCTCCAGCTCGTCGGCAATAGCGGCATAGCCCGCGACCATCGCACCGGACGGAACGGAAATGCCGTCGAGGCCGTGCTTGGCGGCGGCGCGCGCGGCGTAGGGATGCTTGGAAGCTTCCGTTTGCCGAAGGGCACGCGCTTTCGCGCGCAAGGCCGCCTTGTCCGCAACGGTCACGGGCAATCCTGACGAATGGGTGGCGGGACCAGGTCGGCCGGTGGAGGTTTCCATCCTCCTGGGCCTGCATCAGCAGGTGGGCGCCATATGTCCGAGGCCACGACCCCGGTCAGGGACAGCTCCCTAGGAAGAAGTAAGGCCCCGGGGGAATTGGCTCCTGCCGCACCACCCAGCGCCCCGCCTGGACCTAAGTTAGAAGTGTGCGAGAGACGGTGCAACAGCCGACGCGGCATAGCGTTACTGGAGAGATTCCATTCGACCGGCCAGATCCTCGAGGCGCCGTGTCGCCGCTTCGAGCACCTCGACCGCGAGCACATCGCTTTTCTGCCCCTTTTCGGAGCCCGGGCGACCCGACTTCAGGCGATCGACCTCCGTCTCGAGGTCCTCGATACGCGCGAGCATTTCGGAAAGCTCGTCGGCCAGAAGAAGCCCCGCCATCAAAAGTAGCCGCGTCTCGCCCACTTGACCGATGGAAACGGCAAGGTCCTGCACATGCTTGTCGAGATAGCGCGCCAAATCGGTGAGATGCGCCTCTTCGCCCTCGTCGCACGCGACCATGTAGCTGCGACCGTTCACGATCACGGAGACTTGCGGCATGGGGGGAGCTCCTATCGTCGGTGAAATCAGGCGGCGCGGCTCAGCCGTCGAGGACGCGCTGAATATCCCGAATGGCGCCATCGAGACGAACCTCGATCTCGTCGGCAACCGATTCCAGTGAGGCGAAATCCGATTTTACCGCGCCCAGCTCGTTTTCGAGCCGCGCGCGATCGTCTCGCAGAGCCTGCAGCTCGCGCTGAGGCGCGCCCTGACCACGCCGTGCCACTGCGGCCTCCAACCGATCCAAAGCCTTAGCGAAGCGCTCCACAGCCGCGTCAAGCTTGCTCATTTCGGCTCCTCGCGCGCGTTTCGGCGCCTGTCGTGATCGCCTCACTCTTATGGGGTTTTTTTGCGGGTCTTGCCACGTCGCTTGCACTCGCGCCCGGCAGCGTCAGAAAACTGTTTCAATTTGAAGGGATTCGGCGGGAGAGTCGATCCTTTGCTTTCATCTGACTGCCCCCTTGACGCCCGGCGCTCGGACCCTGAGAGTCCCGGCCGTCAACGGATCGGGCCCTGGGGCGGAGAAAAGAGTCCGAGGGGCGACCCATTGCAGCACCCCAGGAGGTCTTCATGCGCCGCGCAGCGACAGTTGTCGGGATCGTCCTCGGCATTATTGTGCTCCTCGTCGTCGGCCTGATGGTGGCCCTGTCCCTGATTCCGGACGATGTCTACCGCACGCGAATCACAGCGGCCTTCAAGCAGGCCACGGGACGCGATCTCACCATCGGGGGCGATATCGGAATCTCGATCTTTCCGAAGTTCGGCGTGCAGGCGAATGACGTATCGCTTTCCAACGCGCCCGGGTTCGACGACAAGCCCTTCGCGAGCATGAAGAAGCTTGCGGTCGGCGTCGAGATCCTGCCGCTGTTGAGCGGCAATATCCATATCGACGAGTTTCTTCTGATCGATCCGCAGATAGCACTTCAAGTCGCGGCCGACGGTCGCAACAACTGGACCTTCGAAAACGCGACGCCCGCGACCCCTGCAACTCCCGCGGAGCCGGACAAGGCGCCAGGGTCCGCTGGCGGCGCGCCGCCCGTCAAAGGCCTGAGCCTCGGCAAGGTCGCGCTCTCCAACGGGCTGGTCACCTACGACGACAAGAAGGCCGGCAAGAAGTTCGATGTGAGCGAGATCAACATCGATGTCACGCTCAAGAGTCTGAGCGACCCGCTCGACGTCGACGGCAGCCTCGTGTGGCGTGGCAACAAGGTGTCGCTCAAAGTCGATGCGCAATCGCCGAGCGGCTTGCAGACCGCAGAAGGCTCCCCCCTTGCCGTCAAGCTCAGCTCGGAGCTTCTCGAAGCCCAATTCGATGGTCGCGCCGCCATGCAGGGCACGACGCGGCTCTGGGGCAAAGCGAGCCTCAAGACGTCGTCGGTGCGCCAACTCGTCAGCTGGCTGGCCACACCGATGTCGGCCGGCAAGGGCTTCGGACCCTTCGAGCTTGCGGGCGACCTTGACGTGAACGGCGAGACCACACGGTTCGAGAACGCAACCGTGCGCCTCGACGATACGCATGGAACCGGCTCCGTTCTCGTCGCAACCGGCGGCGAGCGGCCCTACATCAAGGCGACGCTCGCGGTCGACACTCTCAACGCCGATCTCTATTCGGGTGGCCCTGCGCCGGCGAGCTCTGGAGGCACGAGCGGCAGCGGCGCCGCGCCCGCCTCGGCACCTGCGTCCGCGCCCGCCCCCGCGGCGCCCGCGGCCCAGGGCTGGAGCGAGGAGAAGATCGATGTCTCCGGATTGAAGGCGGCCGATGCCGATCTTTCCTTAAAGGCCAAGACGATCATCGCCCAGAACCTGACCTTCACGAACAGCGCCCTCAACATCGCGCTCAAGGACGGCGTTCTCACCGCCACCCTGTCCGACATGTCGCTCTACGGCGGCGGCGGCACGGCCAAGGTCGTGCTCGATGGCTCAGCCGGCGAACCTGCGCTCAGGACGGACCTGGCGTTTTCCGGCATCTCGATCGAACCGTTGCTCAAGGACTTCGCCAAGTTCGATCGCCTCACCGGCAAGGGCAACTTGAACGCCTCGATCACGAGCCATGGCGCAAGCCAGCGGGCGATCGTTCAAAACCTCAACGGCAATGGCGGACTGAAGCTCGCCAACGGTGCGATTCGCGGAATCAACATTGCTGCCATGGTGCGCAATCTCGCCGGCGCGTTTGCGGGCGGGGCCTCGGGAGGCGCTCAGCAGACCGATTTCGCCGAACTTGGGGGCACGTTCACAATCACGAATGGCGTCCTGCACAATGACGATCTTCTGATGTTGAACCCCCTGCTGCGCATTCAGGGCCAGGGCACCTCCAATCTCGTTGCGCGCACAGTCGATTATCACATCGTGCCCAAGGCCGTGGCTTCTCTCGAAGGGCAAGGCGGCAAGTCGGACCTCACGGGCATCAGCGTGCCGGTGCGCGTGAGCGGTTCGTGGGACAATCTGAGTTTTGCACCCGATCCAAAAGGGCTGGTCGAAGGCGCGACCAAGGGGCTGACCAATGCGCTCGAGAACGGCCAGGATCCTCTGAAGGGTGCCCTGAAAGGCGTGCTTGGCCAGACGCCGGATAAAAAGACACAAGGCCAGGGCCAGCAGCAAGGAACTCAGCCGTCCGGAAACGACGCCACTCAGCAAATTCTGAAGGGCATCTTTCATTAGGGTCGCATCTCACGACTCGCATCTCGACGGCTCGTTAACCCGGCCGAGCTAAAGTCCCTCGACGCCATCGAGGGACAAGCGGAATGCGCTGGGCGCATGTCACAATCACCTGTGGAGGTTTGGGCCTCGGCCTGATGCCCGTCTCAGACGCAGTCTTTGCGGCTGATGCGAGCGGCGCGAGCAAGCTCGTCGTTGCGACGTGGGGCGGCGTTTATGGCGACGCAATGACCGCTAATCTGTTCAAGCCCTTCACAAGCCGCACCGGAATTCCCGTCGAACCGAAGCTCGCCGGCGTCGATGTCGCCGCGCTGGCAACGGATGCGGCGCGTCCTCACATCGTCGATCTCCCCGCTCTCGAGGAAGCCGAAGCCTGCGCCAAGGGTCTGCTGGCGCCGATCGATCTTAAAACACTTCCGCCAGGCCCCGGCGGCGTTACGGCGGCGAACGATTTTCTCGTTCAGCCTGATGCCTGCAGTGTGCCCGGCACGCTCACCAGCGAGGTCGTGCTCTACGATCGATCGAAGCTTGGCGCTCATACGCCGACGCAAATTGCCGACCTCTTCAACACGGCGGCATTCCCGGGCAAGCGCGCACTCAAACGCGATGCCGTGGGCACATTGGAATGGGCGCTCCTCGCCGACAACGTTTCACCCGCGAATGTCTACGCGGTGCTCGGCACGCCTGCGGGCGTGGAGCGCGCCTTCGCCAAGCTCGACACGATTCGGGGCGATGTCATCTGGTGGTCGGACAGCGCAAAGCCCGTCGAGCTTTTGGGGCGCGGCGACGTGATCATGGCCGCCGTCTTTGGGCCGCGCGCTGCAGCCGCCGTAATTGGCGCCGAACATCCGTTCGATGTTCTGTGGGACCGGACGCTGGTGTCGAGCAATCGCTGGGCCGTTGTGAAGGGCGCGGAGTCCGTTGCCGGCGCGCGCGAATTCTTAGGCTTCGCAACCGATACGCCGCGTCTCGTGTCCGTCGGCAACGTGAGCCCGTATGGCCCTGCGCGCCGTTCCGCGGCACGCCAGATCACCGCCGAGCGCGCAGCGCTTTCGCCCGCGACGCCGGAGCACTTCGCGCAAGCCTTCGTGATCGACGCCACGTTCTGGAATGTGCACGCAGCAGCTCTGCGTCAGCGCTTCGAGACCTGGCTTGCGGCAGTGCAGCATTAGGCAAGGGCAACAAGTCATGCAAAAGACTGGTAAACCCATGAGTGCAGAGTTTCCCAATCTTGTGCGGCACTCCCGCCCATGGTAGTTTCCCAACCCGTTCTGGCTAGAGAAGCGAGTGGGCGTCCGGATGTTCGGTCCCGAAAGGGGTCCGGCCCGAGCGACTGACGCAAGAGAACAAGAATCCGCGCGAGGCGGCCGTGCCGGGCTTACGGAGTGAAGCGGCAGAGGGAGGGTTTGACAGGGTACGTGAATTCGATCGAAGGGAAGAAAACTCCCTTCGTGCCTTCTTCCAGCCAAAATTCTGTCAATTCAATGATCTTTGTTTGATCGCAGTCGTTTGACTATAAAGCGGTCAAGGGAGGAGTGTTGGGACAGACGGCGGTCGATCGGTTGCCCACACAAACGCACAGACAGGATCATGCCTTATCAATCATCAGTTCCCCCAAGTTCCCGTTTAGGCGGCGTCATTTTCGTCGGCATCCTTCATTTGGGGCTGATCTATTTTCTTGCGACGTCGCTCAACATCAACGTCCAGAAAATACGTGAGGTCCTCAAGGTCGACATCGTGACCGAGTCGAGCAAGGAGGAGGCGCCTCCGCCGCCACCGCCCGCGATGGAGAAGCCGCCGCCAGACTACATCCCACCGCCGGAAATCGATTTCGCGCCGAGCGAGTCCACGGGCTCAGCGATTACATCCGTGACGAACACGGCGTCGGTACCTCCGAAGAGCCCGAAGGGCGGCAATGCGCGTCCCGATTATCCGGAAGCTTCGGTTCGTCTTGGTGAGGAAGGCAGCGCCATCGTCGCCGTCTACGTCAACGAGAAGGGCCAAGTCACCGACGCGAAGATCGAGAAAACGACGGGCTTCCCCAGGCTCGACGAAGCGGCCCAGAAGGGTGCAATGCGGTTCCGCTTTATTCCGGGCACACAAGGCGGCAAGCCCGCGGCGATGTGGCATCGGGTCAAGATCAGCTTCCGTATTTGCGAGGAAAAGCAGATCAAATGCAGCAGCTGATCACGAACATACGGGCGGAATTCGTCCGGACCTTCGCAACTTCAACAGACAAACGTTCAACGGATGAGTTCAACATGAAAAGACAACTTCGACACCGGATCTCCGCTCTCCTCGTGGCCGCGGCCCTTGGCGGAGCTGCCTTGACCCTCGCCTCGATCGATGCGCGGGCCCAGGATGCGACGACGACTCCGCCGGCGACCGAGGCGGCTCCCGCGCCGGCTCCGGGTGCCGTCGACCCGGCGACGGGCCTGCCCGCCGCCACCCCCGATGCGGCCGCCCCTGCCGAAGCCGCTCCTGCGGCGGACGCGGCAGCTGCGCCTGCCGCCGGCGGCACGGAGCACAAGGAAAGCCCCTACAGCCTCCAGCATCTCTGGAAGACCGGCAACATCGTGTCGCGCTCCACCATGGTGCTCCTCGTCATCATGTCGG
>Ga0081455_10000793_pt1 | contig 40645 bp, 45 predicted proteins | sample TabmetS3T2R1_FD_70207 | JGI IMG/M metagenome (GOLD analysis project Ga0081455, IMG submission 70207) | Tabebuia heterophylla rhizosphere microbial communities from the University of Puerto Rico - S3T2R1 | ecosystem: Host-associated > Plants > Roots > Rhizosphere ... | reverse complement strand
CGTCGTACCGGACCTGAAGACGTCCCCGCCGGGCCGCGAGCCGCTCGCCGAGCCTGGTTCGTATCCGTCGGAAGTCGAAGAAGACCAGCTGCAGGAGGATGAGATCGACGAACAGGATCCGCTGCAGGGCGAAGATGCCGAGGTGCATCATCGTGGCGAAGATCGGCAGGACTCGTCGAGCCCGGCGAGAGAACAGGACGAGTCCGTACGAGACCTCGACGGCCACGCTGGCCAGGCCGATGAAGCTGAACAGGATGTCGGGAGCGGAGGTCAGATGCAGGGACAGCCGCCAATCGAACTCTCTTGGAATGAGGGAGTCCGTGTACAGGATGCTCCGCATGTTGCCCGCGCTCCACCAGGCCGATCCCGCGTCGCGCAGCTTGGCGAGGCCGGACTCCACGTAGGGGCACGCGATCGCGATCCAGCACATGTACCGTGACCAGCCGTAGACGGCGGTTGCGCGGTCCGCGTCCACGACCGGTCGACCGGTCGCCACCTTTCGCACCCGGTCGAGAGACCATCCGTCGCCGCACGGCGTGAACGACAGGATGCCCAGCAGGTACAGGGGTACCCAGCCCTGGTGCCAATCGAAGCTGTAGTCGCGCAGAATGCCGCCGACCAGGAAGTGGCAGACCGCGGCCACCGGGATCACGATCCGCGTTCGCCAGCCGAGAGCGCCCACGAACAGGGCCACCTCGGTCAGCCTTTGAAGGACCCACAGTCCGCGCTCGCTGGCCACCAGCCGGTCAAACCCCAACGGTAGCGCGTACACGATCTGCATCAGACCCTGGGGCGCCCGTGTCTGCGGCGGGAGCAGGGCGATGCTGGGCAAGTCCTCGATCGCGGTGGTGACGAGCAGGATCACGCACGTGAGCATCCGCAGCGCGCCGAGCGAGCCGGGGGTGGCGGCGCCCACGAACTTCTGGAAGTAGCTCGGGCTGCTCGTGGCGACGAACATCATCACCCCGATGAGCCCGAATCCGATGATCTGGATCGTCACGCGGGCGGCAGCCGCGTTCCAGATGCGGAGGTAGTGGTCGACCGGGTAGCCCGCCTGCCCGGTGATCATGCGGTTGAACAGCGGCAGGCTCTCCCCACGATAGGCGCTGGCGATGAGTCGCGGCACGACGAGCTCGGCGAGGCCCAGCCAGACTCCCACGGACACGCAGAGAGCCACGAGCAGAATGCGGATTCGCCAGTTTCTCACTCGTGTGCGGGACCGGAGCTCAGCGCATCGTTTCCGCGTGGCGAGGCGGTGCGTGGTCGCCGCGCGTGGCCGCGCCACATCGCCACCGCCCGCCACGACCGGCGCGCGGTGGACTTGCGCGACCCAACGAGGATCACAGCAGGCTCTCGCCGCTCATGCGGGTGTGCGGCCGCGCGCCGAGGAGCCTCGCGATGGTGGGGACGACGTCGAATGCCGAGCGCACTCCGCGGTCGCCCGGCTCGAGGCCCGGCGTCTGCACGTAGGCCATCCCGAAACGCCCGGTGTGCCCGCCGGTCCGCCGTAGGGGCACCGGCCCGATCAGTCCCAGGCGCGGATGCTCGAGGGCGGCCACCACGCCTCGCCAGACCACGAGCAGATCGGCCTCCGAGCCCGCCAGGGCGAGCGGGTCCCGGGTCCATGCGCGCTCGACGGACTCCACCACGGCCTCGCCGGTGCGTGGGTCGCGACACTCGAGGAGGAGAGTCTCGAGCGCCCGGCACGTCTCCTCGTATCGCGAGGGGTCGATCACCCCATGACGCTCGCGCCCCTTGAGGTTGATGCGAATGCGGCCGTCGTAGAACGAAGGCAGCGCGAAGGCCGGCATTCGGGGCCAGTGACGTCGGTAGCGCAGGGCGGGCTGCCAGTGAAGGTCCAGTCGAGCCGTGGGTCCGCGATGAGCGCGCCAGTCCGCCGCGGCAGCTCGAATCCCCTTGAGCACGCCCCGGGCCGGCCTCGGCAGCCGGCGCGCGAGCGAGAGCGCCGGGGCGGGAACCGGAGGCACCCACGCCTCGCTCGCCTGGACCCAGAGCTCGCCCTCTTCCAGGATCGGCACGCGGGCCGGCGATTCGGCCCACTCCGTGGGCACCGTGAGCAGGCAATGGCCGAAGGCCCCGCGGTATAGCAGCTCGGGCAGCAGGACCATGGACGGCACGTCGGAATAGTTCGCGCCCATCCCGCCCAGGTTGAACGCGATGATCGCCGCGTCGCCGTGATCGGCCAGGAGCGCAGCGAGCATGCGATCCAACGCCCGGTGCACCTCCTCGAGGGCCCGTGCCGCGGCCGCGGCCGAGGGATGCCCGTGGAGCGGGTGGCTCTGGTCCACGCCATGCCAGAGCCCTTCGACTGCGCCGTGAACCTCGCCCGCGACCGCGATGAAGAGGTCCCAGTCCGGGAGCCGGTCCCGCGCGAGCCAGCGCGCGGCCCGCGAGCGGAGATCGAGTGCCCGGGAGAGGCCCTCGCCCATCGCCTGCGTCCGAGCCGGAGAGGGAAACGGTTGCCCGTACGTCCAGAACGACGCGGGATATCGGCCGATCCGCGAGTCGAACTCGGCCAGGAGCCCGTCGGGGCGCCCGGCGGTGATGGTCCCAGGATCGTGGGCCCCCCAGGCCACGATGCCCCGGGTGCCATCGGCACGGCGCAAGTCCACGTACGGCGTGTCGAACACGAGGGCGCGACAGTCGAGGCCGGTCCACCATGGGGTGAAGCGGGCGCCTTCCTGCCACGCCCGGTAGGTCGCCGGATCGAACTCCACGGCGGCCCATCGTCCCCCCGCTTCGGGCGACAGCCCGGAGGCGACGTGCTCCCACGCGAGGCCGGTGCGCTGCGCGGGGCCGTGGTCGAGCCGGAAGCACGCCGCGCGGCGCCGCAGCCCGGCCAGCGCCGGCATCTGGCCCGCGGCCATGAGCCGTTCGGCCAGGGTGAGCTCCAAGCCATCGAGGCCTATGGCCAGCACGCGCCGACGCGTCATCGACGGATCTCCGGAAGGCAGTGTATCCCACCCACCGGCCGGGGCGAAGGGCGCGGCCCCGGGCTGCGAGCACCCTGCTGCCTGTCCCTCCCCGGCGAGAGAGGGCCCGGATCACCCCTTTGTGCCGGTGTCGGTTCACCCGCGCCGTGAGAGCACGGTCCGAGCCGCGTGCCAGCCGCACATGCCGTGCACGCCGGCGCCGGGTGGCGTAGAGGCGCCGCAGAGGAAGATGCGCGGGTGCGGCGTCGCGTACGGCGAGCCCCACCAGCGCGGCCGGGCGAGCAGCTGGGCGAGCGTCTGGCTGCCTCCAGTGAAGTCCCCGCCGATCAGGTTCGCGTTATCGTGCTCCATGTGAGCGGCCGGGACAGCGTGGCGGGCGAGCACCCGCTCGCGGAAGCCCGGCGCGAACCGCTCGATCTGGGCTTCGATCCGCTCGGTCATGTCGACCGTCGAGCCGTTCGGAACGTGGCAGTAGGCCCACGCGGTGTGCTTTCCCTCGGGCGCGCGGCTCTGATCGAACCGCGTGTGTTGCGCCAGGAGGACGAACGGCCGCGCGCTGGGCCGACCGTCCCAGGCCTCGCGCTCGCTCTGCGCGATCTCCTCGAAGGTGCCGCCCACGTGGACCGTCCCCGCCCGCTCGCACTCCCGGGCGCGCCACGGGATCGGGCCATCCAGAGCCCAGTCGAGCTTGAAGGCGCCGGGCCCGTAGCGGAAGGCGCGCAGACGGGCACGGTAGGCCTCCGGCAGCCACGCCCCGGCGATCCGCTCCACCTGGCGCGGCGTCAGATCGAGCAGCACCGTGTCCTCGCCGAAGCGGTCGAGCGAGGTCACCTCGTCACACACCGAGATCTCGCCACCGAGCGAGCGCAGGTGCGCGGCCAGGGCGTCGCCGATGTGCTGCGCGCCGCCGCGCGGCAGCGGCCAGCCGACCGCATGCGCGCTCGCGGTCAGGATCAGCCCGAATGCGGCGCTCGGCAGCGCCTCGAGCGGCAGCACGGAGTGGGCTGCCATGCCCGCGAAGAGGGCGCGGGCCCGCTCCCCGCGGAATAGGGAGAGCGCCAGGGCGCGGGCTGAGCGCCGCGCAGTCCAGCCGAAGCGGGCGAGCAGGAGCGGATGCCGGGGGACGTGCAGCGGGGGCCGCAGCAGATCCTCGGCGAGGTCGTCCCAGGCGGCGGCCAGCGACGCGAAGAGGTCGCGATAGACCACCGCGTCCGGTCCGAGCCCGTCCGCCGTAGCATCGACCGACCGCTCGCAGACCACGGCGGTGCCATCGTCGAGCGGATGGGCACACGGCGCGTCGGGATGAATCCACGCGAGCCCATGCCCGCCCAGGGGCAGCGTGCGGAAGAAGGGCGACCCGACCGCGAGCGGGTGGATTCCCGAGCAACGGTCATGCACGTAGCCGGGCAGCGTGAGCGCGGCGGAGCGTGCGCCGCCCCCAAGGGTCGGCTGCGCCTCGTGGACGACGACCCGCACGCCGGCCTGGGCCAGAACGATCCCGGCCGCCAGACCGTTGGGCCCGGCGCCGACCACGTGCGCGGCGTCCAGGGATCGGCCGGCGGCTCGCCTCGGCACTCAGCCGACTCGGGCCGGCTGCAGGACCGGGGCGAAGTGGCCCCGCGGTCCTTTCAGGTTGATGGCCCCGGACCGGGTTGCCTCGGCCCAGAGGAGGTGACCGACCCATACGCGAGCACCGGTGCGCCCGTCGGCGGGGACCGCCAGGTCGCCCTCGAAGCCTCGAGCCTTCATGCCCACGCCCGACGGCCCCAGCACCCGCGGCGCCGGCAGGCGGGAGACGTCGATGCGCCGGTGCATACCCACATCAGCATCGCGGGATCAAGGTTCAGGCGCGACGGCCACCAGGTAGAGCTGACCGTGGCCCTTCATGGGCAGGAACTCTAGTGAGGCGCGGGAGCCCCAGCAAGTCCATTCTTCGGTCTTTGTGGGCCGCGGGACGGCTAGGATCGTCCCGCATGGCCAGCCGCACCGGATCCGTCCGATCGCGCACGGCGTCCTGCGGGCGGAACGATTGGCCGTTCGAGCGTTTGCGGTCCCGGCTGCCTATCGCGGCACCGGCACCGAGGACCCCACCAGGGGCGTGTCCCTCAACGCTCCCGACGCAGGCGCCGGCTCCGGCTCCCGGGCGCCCGCCCCGACGGTCGCCGATGCGGTAGGCCGCCGCTCGAAGAACGCCCGGGCCTCCCTCCACTCTGCCGCGTTGTGAGCGGCGGCCGCCACCAGCAGCACGGCCGTCACCGTACGGATCACGACCGACAGGGATCCGCGCCGGAGCGCGTAGGCCGCCACCAGAATGAGGGGCGGCACGAAGTTCAGCGCGTACAGGAACGTCTCGGTGCCGTAGAGCATGTACAGGCCGAACTGGCCGGCGACCAGCAGGCCGAGCGCCCGGGCCGACGGCCGCGCGGCCTCCGCCACCCACTGTCTGACTCCCGCGCCGAGCAGAAGGAGCCAGCAGCCCACCGCGATCAGCCCCAGCGGATCACGAGCGACCGGAACCGCCTGAACGGACATGATCATCGAGCGCCCGGGCTTTCTCACCTCCGCGATCCTCGGCATGACCACGCTGTGGACGAGGTAGGCCCGCGCCCGACTCACGAAGCCGCCCGCTTCCGATCGCAGAAGGTACCGCTGCTCGGCGGTGTAACCGATGAAGAAGTTCCCGTAGGGCACGAGCGCGCGCTGTACCCCCCACAGGGCGACCACCAAGGCAAAGGCGTTGACCGAGACCTGCAGAGCCCGCCGCACCGGCCGGTGCGCGAAGGTGGCCGCCAGCCCCGCCATCCAGTTCGAGAGCGTGATGCTCAGCGACAGCGCGCTCACCGCCACGAACCAGCCGTCGCGCACCATCCACCGCTCGGCCACCGCGGCCAGGAGCAGGGCGGCCAGGATCGTGGCCGAGCCGAAGATGTAGGTCTCGGGGGTCGCGAGCCAGAAGAGGCCGGCCGCGCTGACGATGCCCAGCAGCGTCAGCAGCGTCGAATCGATCGTCCGGCAACCGAACGCCCGGAGCGCCGCGAAGAGGAGCGCCGTCCACACCCCGGCTCCCGCCGCCAGGGCGCCGGCAACGGCGGCCAGCGGCGCCAGGTGGAAGATCCGAAGGGCGTAGACGCTCCCACATGCGAACAGCGCGAAGAGCGGATGCACCGTTGCTCGGGAATGCAGCGCCCAGCGGTTCGTCATCTCGCCGACGACGCGAGGCAGGTCCCCCTCGAACCAGACGTCCGCGCCGAGTCTGGGGTCGAGGAAGGCGGGATCGAGCGTCCGCAGGGCGAAGAGGCTCGCGACCGCGACGCCCAGCGCGAGCGTTCCGCCGACCGCCACATCCACCGCGCGGGACGCGGATGCGGCCGTCACGCTGGGAGCGGCAGACACGCTCACGACACGCACCTCCGGCGGTAGACGCACCCGCGGGTCACGGGCTTATCGACGACTGGCTGGCTATCATGCCCTCCCAGAAAGTGTGAAGGACGGTACCCGAAGACGGCATCCCCGTTCCTCGACCCGGCCATTGTCCACCAGGAGGGGAGAAGAGAACAGCGCGATTGTCTGCACGCCGGACCCCCGGGGGCGGGCCGGCGACCGGCCGGCGCGCGTGGCCCGCCGATCGACGGAGCGGATCCCCGGTAAGAAACTCCCGGTCGGCCTGAAACTTCCGGAACCTTTGCCCGGCCGATGACGTCCTGGTAATGGGATGGCGCCCGTGCCCTTCCGGGCCGACCGCCACAAAGCTCACTTCGGCACCGGGAACCGTCTCAGCCGGCGCCCACAAGTCGCGGATGTTAACGTGGCCACCACCTTGCACGCGAGACGGCCGACCTGGCGCGGACGCGGGCGGAGCTTCAAGATCGCAAGACCACAGACGTGTACACTCGCTCCTGAACGCTTGCAGGGGAGGAACGCATGAACGGGCCGGCGTTTGTCTCGGCGGTGACTGACAGGCTCAACGCCTCGCCGCTGGCGGTGGGGGTGGCGCGATCCATATCTCGCAGCACGATCTCCCGGCTCGCGTTGCTCGCGGCAATCCCCCTGTGCGTCTTCCTGATCCATGCCAGCCTCCTCGGGAGCTGGATCATGGACGATGCGGGAATCGCGTTCGCCTACGCGCGCAATCTCGCCGCTGGGCAGGGTCTCGTGTCGCAGCCGGGCGCCCCGCCGGTGGAAGGGTACTCGGATTTCCTGTGGGTGCTCTTGATGGCGGTCTTCTATCGGCTCGGGCTCTTTCATGTGGTGTGGACGCCAAAGATCGTGGCCTGCGTACTCACCGCCGGCACCTTCCTGGTGGTCACCTACACGTTGAGGCGCAGCACCTCCTGGTGGCCCGGCATCGCCGCGAGCGCGCTGACGCTGCTCGCATTGCAGCCAGGCCTCGTCATCTGGTCCGTGTCCGGGCTGGAGAACTCGCTATACGTCTTCCTCCTCTCGCTGCTCGTCGTGGGGGCCGCAAATCTCCTCACGGCCCCCGCTCCCTCCCGGACGAGCCTGGCTCTCATGGGCGTGGTCGCGGTGGGAGCCGCCGCGACCAGACCCGATGGAGTGATTTACGCGGCGGTCGTCCCCATGGTGCTGGCGGCTCGGGCCTGGATGGCCCGTGGCCTCCGACCTTGGCTGGAGGCGCTGGCCGTGTACGGGGTGGTCACGGCGACCCTGCTGGGCGCCCTGACGGGGTTCCGGTGGTGGTACTTCGGCGACGTGTTCCCCAACACCTACTACGTGAAGGGTGCGGAGCACATGACGAGCATCTGGGCCGTCGTGGGGCTCTCTCCCGAGATCGTGCTGAGGATCACAAACCTGGCCGCGGCCATTGCGGGACACCGCGCCGCCACGTGGTTCCTCCTCGCGGTCCTCGCGTCCACCGTATTCCTGGTCACCGTGAGGCGCTTCCCCCCGTTCCTCGCGTTGCTCGGATTGTTCTCGGTTGTCTCGGCTACCGCCTATCTGCTCCTGCCCAGGGACTACATGGGCGAGTATCGGTTCGCCTCACCCTTCTTCCTCTTCTTCTACATGTACCTGGTGGTGCTCGCGTGGTCGCTGTGCGATGCCACGAAGCTGGCGCGCACCTCGAGGCGACAGCTCTTTGTCGCGCTGATGGCTCTGCTCGTCGCCACTTCTGTCTTTCACGTCGCCCGGCGGTCCGTGTCGTTCGCGGCGAACCCGACCACTCCGCTCGCAAAGGTCTCGGATTACTTCGGCGCCCGCTACAATCTGCTCGCGGAGGGGCTGGGTCTCCCGTCCGCTTCCCTGCTCGCACCGAATCAGGGAGGGACGCTGCTGCATTCGAATCTGAAGCTCTTCGACCTGGCCGGGCTCTGTGACCGCACCATCGCGCGAACGATCGGGCGGAATCAACCCGCCTTCTACGACTACGTGTTCGAGCGGATCCGCCCCACCTTCATCCACCTTCACGGCAACTGGGTGAGGCGGGCGAACCTCGACGGCGACCCGCGCTTCCGCCGAGACTATGTGCCGATCCACGTCCGGCACGGGGACAAGAAGCAGGCTGCGTATATCGCGTCCGCAGACTTCGTCAGGCGCGACGCGTTGCACGGCCCGATCGATCCTCGCGTGGCCGCGATTCTCGGGGATGGCTTCTAGAGCGTCCGCGCCGCTCGCCGGCCCCCGTTCATTGCCGCGGCCGCCGACGCCGCGGTCGCGCCCCCCAACCGCCCGGTGATGTGGCGCCCGATGGTCGGTGCCATCCGATTGACCAGCGTCTCGCGACTCAGCCGGGCCACCCGAGGCGGGCGCAGGATGTACCGGCACCGGGCGAGCCCGAGCATCTGCGTCGCGATCATCTCCGCCGGGTCTCGCGGCCTTAGCCGGCCGGGGCGATCGTCCGATGATCCGCCCGATCTGCTCCCTGATGAGGCCAGCGCAGGCCGCTCCGCGGCGGCCGCGTTGGTCTTCCGGGATTGACGCTGAGCATCCCCGCGTGTCCCTGTTGCCACACTGCAGCACCGTCGAGCAGGTGGGTGACCTCGGAGGGATGCTCGCGGGCCCACCTGCTCCACGGGCCGATGGAATCACCTGCGCGACCTGCTGCTCGAGAATCGAGCCGATCCGTCGCTACGACGAATTCTGCCTGGCCATCCACACTCCGGACGGGCTGAGCGGGGATCCACTGAGCAGACCATCGTGGGAAGCCCTGGTGCCGCCGGCCGTCGCGACGCGAACAAGGCCGGCCGGCTCTTTGGCCGCCGGGCGGCCGGCGACGCGGCCCGCCGGCCCCGGCTTCACGGTATGAGTCCGCCGGTGCTACGGATCCGCACCGGCAACACCTATCCGATTCCCTTCGTCGTCGACCTCGGGCAGCGCAACGCGGAGTTCCTGAAGCGCGACCCGAGCCCTTTGCTTGCGAGGCTGCCCCGGCGGCTGGCCCGACGGGTGCCACCCGCCATCACGTGGATGGCGACCCACGCTTTCACGGTGCTCCCCGAGCGGGACTTCGACCTCCTCCATCTCGTCAACGCGGTGCCCCTCCTCTGCCCGCGGCCCTACGTCCTCACGTTCGAGAGCTTCATGCCGCGAGTTCCTGACGATCGCTACCGTCGATGGCTCCACCTCTGGCTCCGCCGGCTGCTGCTGGGCCCGCGAGGCCTGGCACTCGTCGCGATGTCCGCGTACGCGCTTCGGCAGTTCGCATATCAGAACCGGGGGTTCGAGGCCTTTCCGCAGCTCGCTGCCAAGACCGAGCTTGTCTATCCGGCCGTCTCGCTCCGCCGATCCCAGCCGAAGAAGGCGTCGGACTCGCTCTCTCTCCTGTTCGTGGGGAGGCAATTCATGCACAAGGGCGGTCCGGTGGTCGTGCGAGCCCACGAGCGACTTCGACAGCGCAGGGTGCCGGTCCGGACCACCGTGGTGTCGAGTCTCGACTGGCACGCGCGGGATTTCGTTGGTCCGCCCTCCGCGGCTTACGTCCGTCAGGAGACCGCCCGCCTCGGTGGCGAGGGCATCGTTCACGCCCCCCAGCTGTCCACTCGGGACGTCATCGCCCTGATGCACCGGGCCGACTACCTCATCGCGCCGACCCTGCACGACACCTTCGGTTTCGCCGTGCTCGAGGCCCTGTCGTGCGCGACTCCGGTGATCGCGACAAACACGTGCGCGATGCCGGAGATCGTCGAACATGGTCACAGTGGGCTGCTGCTGCCGCTGGACAACGAGGAGCATGTGGGGAAGTGGCGATGGCTCGCCCGGACCGCCGATCCCGACTATCTCGACGCTTACGATCGGACAATTCAGTCCCTCGCCGAGGTCCTGACCGACTCCTTGATGGCCCAGTGGGAAACCCGCCCGGCCTATGAGGCGATGAGCGCGGATGCGATCGAGCGCGTGCGCTCGCGCTTCAGCCGGACGGGCGCGCGCGACCGTCTGGAGCAGATCTACGAGCGCGCCCGGGGCCGGTGAGCCGCGAACCTCTACGCTCCTCGCTGTCCGAGCCGCACGTCGTCACCGGGATGTAGCGGTAACGGGCAGCCCGGCCGGACGCCAAGGTCGGCGGCGCCGGTGGCGCATCCTCTGACGGCCGGCCTAGGGGCGGCGGCAATCAGTCACGCGATCTGCCGGATGACGACATCGTTGTACATTCGCCCGTGCAGGGCAAAGAAGAGTAGCTCGAAATCACGCTCTACGCAGAATTCGTTCACCGCTTCCACCACTCCATACTTCACGAAGTCCGACGGCGCGAAATAGATGTAATCGTTCAATGCGATGAGGCCACCGTCCTTCAGCTTGAGTCGTACGGCTTCCAGGTCCCGCTTGACGCCCTGGTAGCTGTGGTCGGCGTCGATATACACCCAGTCGAGGTACTTGTCTGGCATCGACATGACGGTGTGGACGGTGTCGCCTCGATGTACCTGAACTATTCCCTTCGATGCTTCCCGGTCGAATTTCTTCTCGGCGATCTCGATGGCCTCATCGGCGCAATCGATCAGGTGCAACTTTGCCGGTCGAGTCTTCCGGAGAATCAGCTCCGAAAAGTCACCGCGTAGGATGCCGAGCTCGGCGCAGATTGCGTTTCCCGGCATGTACTCCAGCATCTTTTCCCGGCTTTCCACCAGTCGGCAGTTGTGCACATGCCTTGACTCGAGCGGCTTTGCCGGAGGCCACATCGCTCGTCGCTGCTCCACCGTGTAGTCCTCGAGGCAGCGACCATGCAAGGCGCTTCGGATCAGCGAACGGATTCGTCTTGCTCGAATCATCTCGAGTCCCTCCTGCCGTAGGAACACTAGCACGCTCCGCCGCCCTTCTCGAACACCTGCCACCGGGGATGGAGCCGGCGCGCTCGTCTCGGGCTTCGCCGGCGACGAGTCCCGGATCGCCAACCGGCCGATTCTGCGTCACCTCGCCGCGCACGCGAGTGTGGGACACCCGCTGCGCTTCCTACTACGACATCGGCGGCGGGTATCGGGCCGGAATCGACGCCACTCGACCAGATCTTTCGTTTTCGCCGTGCCTGGGCGAGCTGTTCGCATTTCGCCAGATCACATTGTTGACCCGTCACATTCGCGCCGTGTACCCGCCCGGAGCGGCATTCTCGCTCGTCGTCGATAATGTTTGCGCCCTGCTGGTCAACTATCAATTCCTCGGCGATCGCTGGCTTTGTCTTCGAATCGGCAGTCGAAGCCCGATCGTCAAAGGACACAACAGCGTGAGCGCGGAATCGATCGAGCCCCATCCGTGCGTGGTCGAGTCGCGCAAGGCGCTGAATACGGTCGTCGCCGACGCCCGGCCGGTCCTGCTGGACGCGAACAAGACGATCGGGGCATCACGCTCGGGTATGAACCAGGTGGTCAGCCGAGAGCGGGTCGCCGCGAATCGACGCACGCTCGCCGAAGGTATACGGGTCTATCTCGGAGCGGCCCAGTAGGGAGAGGAACGCCCGCGGGGGCTCAGCCGGTGGATGACTCACGGATCGGTGGTGCCGAAGGGGGGACTCGAACCCCCACGGGTTGCCCCACACGCCCCTCAAACGTGCGCGTCTGCCAATTCCGCCACTTCGGCGCCGACGAGGGCTCAGTATGCCGTGCCCTCGCGCGGCTTGTCAATTCACCGGCCGACCCGGACCGCGCGTCCGCGCGACTGGCGCAGTCGCGGATCGAGCGCGTCGCGGATGCCCTCGCCCACCAGGTTGTAGGAGAGCACCGTGATCAGGATGGCGAGGCCCGGATAGAGCGTCATCCACCACGCGATCTCGATGTAGTCGCGCCCGTCGTTGAGGATGTTGCCCCACGTCGCGTACGGCGGCTGGACGCCCAGGCCGAGGAACGAGAGCCCCGCCTCGGTGAGGATCGCAGCCGGGATGCCGAGGGTCATGGCGACCAGGATCGGGGCCACCGCGTTGGGGAGAATGTGGCGAAAGATGACCCGCAGCGCCCCCGCCCCCACCGACTCGGACCAGATCACGAACTCGCGCTCGCGCAGGGTGAGGAACTCGGCGCGAACCAGCCGGGCCACCCCCATCCATCCGGTGAGGCCGATCACGGTCATGATGGTCCAGATCGACGGCCTCAGGAACGCGAGCACGGCGAGAAGCAGAAAGAAACGCGGGAAGACCAGCATCAGGTCCACCAGGCGCATCACGAGGTTGTCCACCACCCCGCCGTGATAGCCGGCCGCCGCACCCAGGAGCACCCCGATGAGCGCCGCGATGCCGACCGACACGAAGCCCACCGCGAGCGACACCCGCGAGCCGTAGAGCACCCGGGAGAGCACGTCCCTTCCCAGCGGATCGGTGCCGAGCCAGTGGCTGCCCGACGGCGGCATCAGGATCTTCTTGGTATCGGGTCGGTTCGGATCCCAGGGCGCGAGCACCGGAGCCAGCACGGCCAGCGTCACCAGGATCAACACCACCGCGCCGCCGCCCACCGCGAGCTGATTGCGGGAGAAGGTCCGCCAGAACGCCCGGATCTCGCCGCGGGAGCCCGGCTCGGCCATCAGCGCGCGCGACGACCGCCGAAGCGGATACGCGGATCCACCAGGCCGTAGGTGATGTCGGCGACCAGGTTGGCGACCAGGGTGAGGGTGGCCACGATCACCAGGTTGCCCATCACCACCGGATAGTCGCGCGAGAACACCGACTGGACCATGAGCTGGCCCATGCCGGGGATCGCGAAGATCGATTCGATGATGACGCTGCCGCCGATGAGGCCGGGCAGGGCCAGGGCCAGGATGGTCACCACCGGAAGGAGCGCGTTGCGCAGGGCGTGCTTGCTGATCACGGTGCGCTCGGAGAGCCCCTTGGCTCGCGCGGTCTGGACGTAGTCCTGCCGCACCACCTCGAGCATGCTCTGCCGCATGTAGCGCGAGAAGCCGGCGAGCCCGCCGAAGGTGGCGACCACGATGGGCAGGATCAGGTGCGAGAGGAAATCCCATTGCTGGTGCCAGAACGAGAGGTATTCCCAGTTCAAGGAGCGGAGGCCGGAGATCGGCAGCCAGCCGAGCTGCACCCCGAAGAGGATCATGAGGAGGAGGGCGAGCCAGAAGTCGGGCGTGGCGAAGCCCACGAACACGAAGATGGTGGTGATCTTGTCGTAGAGCGAGTACTGGCGCGTCGCCGACAGCACACCGATCGGCACCGCGAAGCCGACGATGATCGCCATCTCGATGAGGTTCAGGAAGAGGGTCACCGGCAGCCGCTCGCCGATCTTCACCAGCACCGGCCGTCCGTCGGGCAGGAACGACCGCCCGAAGTCGAGACGCACCGCCCGCTTGAGCCACTCCCAGTACTGCACGTGGACGGGACGGTCGAGCCCGAACTCCTTGATCAGCCGCTCCTTCACCTCCGGCGAGGCGTTGGGGTCCTCCGGGGTCAGGAAGTCGAGCGGGCCGCCGGGAGCCAGGCTGATGACCACGTAGGAGACGAAGGTGATGCCGATCAGGAGCGGGATCGAGAGAAGGAGGCGGCGGAGAGCGAAGAGCGCCATCTACCCGGAGGTATAGCGCTGCTGCATCTTCGGCACGTACCACTCATCGAAATTGTAGAGGATGCCGGCGGGAGCCGGGCTGACGCCATGGATGCGCGAGGCCACCACCGGGAGGGCGTCCCTGAAATAAAGGAAGACCATGGGGAGGTCCTCGGCCAGGATCTCCTGGATGCGATGGTAGTAGCGGACGCGCTCGCTCTGGACGCACGAGCTGCGCCCGGCCTCGAGCAGGCGGTCCACCTCCGGATTGGCGTAGCCGGTGCGGTTCATCTGGTCCGGCCCGCGCTGCGACGAGTGCCACACCACGAACTGATCGGGGTCGGTGCCGGTGCCGAGGCCGAGCACGACCACTTCGAAGCGGCGCGGCTTCACGAATTCCTTGATGAAGGCGGCCCATTCGATCAGCTGGATGTCGGCGTTGACGCCGACCTCCTTCAGCCGCTGCTGGATGATCTCGGCGATCTTCTTACGCTCGTCGTTGCCCTGGTTGGTGCGGATGGTCAAGGTGAACGGCTTGCCGTTCTTGTCCTCCACGACCCCGTCGCCGTCCCGGTCCTTCCAGCCCGCCTCCTCGAGCAAGGCCTTCGCCTTGGCCGGGTCGTAGTCGTAGTGCGCCACCTGGTCGGTGTACGCCCACGTGCCCGGGCGGATCGGCCCGTTCGCCTCGCGGGCGAGCCCCAGCCGGACGCCGTCGATCAATTCCTGCTTGTTGATGGCGTGGGCGAAGGCCTCCCGCACGCGCCGGTCCGCGAAGCGCGGGTCCTTGAGGTTGAAGCCGAAGAAGGTGTAGTCGCTCGCCGGGTACCGGAACTTGTGATAGGCCTTGCGGAAGGAGGGGTACTCGGTCTGCCGCGAGTACTGCATGCCGGTGAGCGTGCTCACGTAGTCGACGCCCTGCGCCTTCAGCTCTAGGAAGATCGTGGCCTGGCTCGGGATCACCCGATACACGATGCGGCTCAGATAGGGTCGCCCCTCGTAGAAGTCGGGGTTGGCGGTGAGCACCACCTTCTCCCCCGGCTTCCACTCCTGGAAGCGATACGGCCCGGTCCCGACCGGCCGGCTGTTCTGCGGAGATTCCCGGAGCGTGCCCGCCGCCGCGAACGACTCCAGCAGGTGCTTGGGCAGCATGTAGGTGCCCCACGTCTCCACCGCGCGCGCGTAGGGCTTGTCGTACCGCACCCGCACCGTGTACTGGTCGGGCGCCTGCACGTCCTTCACGAGCAGGAAGCCCTCCTTGAATGGCGCCGGCGTCTTCGGATTGATCATGGTCTGGTAGGTGAAGACCACGTCGTCGGCCGTAAAGGGATGGCCGTCGTGCCACTTGACGTCCTTCCGGAGCTTGAACGTCAAATCGAGGCAGTCGGGGCTGTACGTCCACGATTCCGCCATCGCGGGCGCCATGTTCAGATCCTTGTCGAGCTTGATCAGCCCGTCGTAGATCAATCCTCCCACCTCGTGCGACGACTGATCGGACGTGAGGCTCGGGATGAGCCCGCCGATGTCCCCGATGGACGCCTGGATGAAGGTGTCGCCGTAGGCCGGTGTGTCCGCGGCCACAGTGTCCTCCGCGCGGTTGTCGACCGAGGCGTTGCACCCGGCGGTCAGCACCAGGGCCGCGAGGACGGCCAGCCCCGAGCGGACACGCGCCCGACGTCGCGGCATTCGCGGGCGGCTACTTCTGCGGAGCGGGCGCCGGAGCCGTTGGCGCGGGGGCCGAGGTGGATGGGGCCGCCGGGGCCGGAGTGGCGGGCGCGGGAGCCGCGGGCGGCGCGGTCGCCGGCATGACGCTGACCGACTGGTGGTGGGCCATCATCGAGAGCGCGAAGGAGGTGATCATGAAGATCACCGCCACCACGCCGGTGGCCTTGCCGAGCACGGTCGGCGTGCCCATCGAGCCGAACACCGCCTGGCTGCCGCTGCCCCCGAAGGCGGAGCCGATGTCGGCGCCCTTGCCGGCCTGCAGGAGCACCAGGCCCACGATGACCATGCAGACGAGGACGTGGAGGATCACGACCAGGATGAACATGTGCGCGCTACTCCTTCGAAGCGCCGCTGCGGGCGGCCGACTTCTTCGCGATGGTGATGAAGCTCTGGGCCTGCAGGCTGGCGCCGCCCACCAGGACACCGTCGATGTCGGGCTCCTGAGTGAGCGCCTGGGCGTTGTCGCCCTTGACGCTGCCGCCATACAGGATGCGCACCGACTGGGCCAGCTCCTTGGAGGCGACCTCCGAGACCAGCCCGCGCAGGTAGCGGTGGACCTCGGCGGCCTGGGCGGGTGTTGCCACTGCCCCGGTGCCGATCGCCCACACCGGCTCGTAGGCGAGCACGCAGCGCGCGAGATCCTCGTGGGACAGGCCGGCCCAACCGGCGCGCAGCTGCCCCTCCACCACCGTGAAGGTGAGGCCTTGATGCCGCTCCTCCTCGGTCTCGCCCACGCACAGCACCGGCGCGAGACCATGGCGCAGCGCCGCCGTCACCTTCCGGTTGATCTCCTCGTCGGTCTCGCGGAACACATGGCGCCGCTCGGAGTGGCCGAGGAGGACCCAGCGGCAGCCCAGCTCCGCGAGCATGGCCGGCGCGATCTCGCCGGTGAAGGCGCCCTGGTCCTCCCAGTGGCAATTCTGCGCGCCGAGCCCCACCGCGGCGCCCTTCAGCACCTCGGCCGCGGCGGGCAGCGCGGTGTAGGGCGGGCACACGACCACCTCGACGCCGCGCGGCCGCTTGAGGCCGTCACGGACGGCCTGCGCGAGATCGCGGGCCATCGCCTGCGTGCCGTGCATCTTCCAGTTGCCGATGACGAGCGGGATGCGCATCAGGCCACGTCGTCCAGGGCCGCCACGCCGGGCAGCACGCGGCCCTCCAGGAATTCGAGGAAGGCGCCACCCGCGGTGGACACGTAGCCGATCCGGTCCATCACCCCGGCCCGCTGCACCGCCGCGATCGTGTCGCCCCCGCCGATCACCGAGAAGGCCCCCGAGTCGGCCACCGCCCGCGCGACGCCCACGGTGCCGGCCGCGAACGGCTCCTTCTCGAAGACGCCCATCGGACCGTTCCAGATGATGGTGCGAGCGCCCTTGAGCGCGGCGGCGAACTGGGTCACGCTCGCCGACCCGATGTCCAGGCCCATCAGATCATCCGGGATCTCGCGGATGCCCACCGTCCGGAGCCCGGTCGAGGCGTCGACCCCGGAGGCGACCACCACGTCGACGGGGAGGCGCACCGGGATGCTCCGGGCGCGGGCTCGGTCGAGCACGGCGCGCGCCGCCGCGACCCGGTCCGGCTCCAGCAGCGACCGGCCAACCCCGTGCCCCAGCGACTTCAAGAAGGTGAAGGCCATGCCCCCGCCGATCGCGAGCCCGTCGACGCGATCCAGGAGATGCTCCACGAGGGCGAGCTTGTCGGAGACCTTGGCGCCGCCGAGCACCGCCCAGACCGGGCGCTCCGGCCGCTCGAAGATGCGATCCAGCGCTTCGAGCTCGCGCGCCATCAGCAGCCCCGCGGCGGCCGGCTTCAGGTAGCGCGTGATCGCGTCGATCGAGGCGTGCGCGCGGTGGGCCGCCGCGAAGGCGTCGTCGACGTAGACGTCGCCGAGCCCGGCCAGGGCCTGCGCGAAGGCGTCGTCGTTGGCCTCCTCCTCCGCGTGATAGCGCAGGTTTTCCAGCAGCACCACGTCGCCCGGGCGCAGGGCGCGGCATCGCTCCTCGACCTCCGGCCCCACGCAGTCGGGGAGGAGGGCCACCGACCGGCCGAGCAGGGCTTCGAGACGCTCGGCCACCGGCCGCAGCGAGTACTTCGGATCTGGCTTGCCCTTGGGACGTCCGAGATGGGACGCGAGCACCAGCGAGCCGCCGCGGTCGAGCACGCAGCGGATCGTCGGCAGCACGGCGGTGATCCGAGTGTCGTCGGTCACACGCGCGCCGTCCAGGGGCACGTTGAAGTCGGCCCGGAGGAAGACGCGCTTCCCGGCCAGATCGACCTGATCGACGACGAGCTTCGCCACGGGCGGTCGAGCGGCGCGCTGAGACCGCGTCTACAACGACCGAGCCATGTAGCGGATCAGATCCCGCACCCGGCAGGAATACCCCCACTCGTTGTCGTACCAGGCGAGCACCTTCACCAGGTTGCCGTCCACCAGGGCGGTCGACGGCAGGTCGACGATCGACGAGTGCGCGTTGCCGTTGAAATCGATCGAGACGAGCTCCTCATCGGTGGCGTCGAGGATGCCCTTGAGCTGGCCGGCCGCGGCGGCCCGGAAGGCATCGTTCACCGCCGCCGGCGTCGCCGGCTTGCCCAGCTCCACGGTGAGGTCGACCACCGAGACATTGGCGGTGGGCACGCGGATCGCGAGCCCGTCCAGCTTGCCCCGGAGCTCGGGCAGGACCAGGCCGACCGCGGTGGCAGCACCCGTGGTGGTCGGGATCATGCTGACCGCGCCGGCCCGGGCGCGACGCAAGTCCTTGTGCGGGAAGTCGTGGATCGGCTGGTCGTTGGTATACGAGTGCACGGTCGAGGCAAACCCGCGCTTGATCCCGAAGTTGTCCAGCAGGACCTTCGCCACGGTGGCCAGGCAGTTGGTCGTGCAGGAGGCGTTGGAGACCAGCTCGTGCTTGACCGGATCGTACTTCTGCTCGTTGACCCCCAGCACCACCGTGATGTCGGGATCCTTGGCCGGCGCGGTGATGACCACCTTCTTGGCGCCCGCCTGCAGGTGCTTCGACGACGTGGCGCGATCGCGGAAGATCCCGGTGGACTCCACCACGATCTCGACCCCCATCTCGCCCCAGGGCAGGGTCGCGGGATCCTTCGCCGAGCACACCCGGATCTCCCGGCCGTTCACGAAGATCGCCTCCCCCTTCGCCTTCACCTCGGCATTCAGCGTGCCGTGGACGGAGTCGTGCTTGAGCAGGTGGGCAAGCGTCTTGGAGTCGGCCAGGTCGTTGACCGCGACGACCTCGAGCTCCGGTGACTGCAGTGCGGCCCGAAAGAAGACCCGACCGATGCGTCCGAACCCGTTGACTCCTACGCGCACCGCCATGGGCGCTCCTTCCCTGTTTTTCTCGGTTTGTCGAACACTTCCGGCCAGCGGAGAATTCAGATTATAGCCAGCCCCGGGCGTGCCGCGCAAGACTGGGGGTGCTACACGACCCGGGCCACCGTCAGGGCTCCGACGGTGGCCGCCCCGCCGGCCCGGAGCGTCAGGGCACACTCGGAGACGGTGGCGCCGGTGGTCAAGATGTCATCGACGACGACCACATGCCGGCCCGCGACGGACTCCGGGCGACGCAGCCGGAAGACGTTCCGGACGTTCGCGCGCCGGGCGTGCGACTCGAGCGCGGTCTGGGACGCGGTCGCCACGATGCGGACCAGCGTGTCGTCCCGCACCGGCACCCGCCAGGCCTCCCCGATGCGGTGGGCGAGAAGGGAGGCCTGGTTGAACCCGCGCTCGCGCTGCCGACGCGGGTGCAGCGGCACCGGGACCAGCAGGTCGGGAAGTCCCATCGGCAGCCGGGCCACGCCCGCCTCGATCACCAGGTCTCCTAGCGGGGCGGCCAGGCCGCGACGCCCCTTGAACTTCAGCGCATGCAGCGCTTCGCGCACAACGTCCCCGTACCGGGCCGCAGCGCGCGCATAGCTCCAGACCGGCGGCCGCAGGCGGCACGCGCCGCACAACGGGGTGGCGGCCGCGCCGAGAGCGGCCGCCAGCGGGACGCCGCAGGTGCGGCACCACGGCGGGCCGAACCGCTCGAGCGCCTCCCAGCACGCCCCGCACAGTGGCCCGCGCCGCATCTCGGAGAGCGGGGCCCGGCAGGCCGGGCAGAACGGCGGGAAGACGAGGTCGAGCAGCGCGTCTGCCCACCGGCGCCACCCGCCGGGGTCGCGGCCGACGCGACCTAGGGTCGGAAAGTGTTCCAGCGACGACACGTCGGACAGCGATCGATCCAGCGGGAGTGCACCGCGCCGCACCCGGCGCATCGATGCGGCCACTCGACGCTGTCGCTCAACCGCAGGGCACGCCGGTACTCCTCCATCGCGTCCCGGAACTGACCGCGCCGCTCGAGAATCGCGCCGAGATAGGCGTGGATCTGCGGCAGATCGGGAGCCCGCACCTCCATCTTCTGGAACTGCTCCGCGGCCTCGTCCAGCATCGCCAGCTCGAAGTAGACCCGGCCGAGCCCGAAGGCGAGGGCTTGATTGTCCGGGTGACGGGCCAGCGCCTCCTGGTAGAGCGAGATCATGCGGGTCGGGCGCCCCTCCGCGCGATGCAGCTGCTCCAGGCGCCCCAGCAGCGGCAACGCCGCGTGCGAGGCCTCCGCCGCTCGCTCCCAGACGCGGAGGGCATCGCGCGATTCGCCCGCCTTCTGGTGGAGATCGCCCAGGAGCAGGGCCGCCGGCACGAACTCAGGCTGCACCCGCAGCGCCTCCCTGAAATGAGCGACGGCGGCCGCGCGATCGCTCTGCTCCAGCCGGTCGCGGGCCACTTCGTAGTGCAGGCCGGCGAGCGTCGCCTCCTCGGCCGCCCGCCGGTCACGCGGCGTGTCCGGGACCAGCCGCGTCTGCAGGTCGAGCGCTTCGGCCCAGCGCCGCCGGTCGATCAGATCGTCCCGCTCCGCGCGCGCACGGATGGGCTCGGAGGCTCGTCCCCTGTCTTCCTCGGCGGCCGCGGCGGGGGACGCCGGCTCGACACCCCGCGCGCGCCGCGGCTCGGCGTGGGTGAGGTCGCGGAGGGCGCCGACCGCCGAGGCCAGCGCGGCGCCCGCGACGAACACCACCGCGACGAGGGCCATGACCGGAACGTCGAAGGCCCAGTCCCCGCCGAGGGCGATGTGGGTGCGAGTCGAGTTCAGGGAGCCGAGGTAGGTGACGAGGATGGCGAAGAGCAGACCGACGATGAGCCCGAAGCGGATGGACACGGACGGGCCGACGCTAGCGGGCCGCGGTGCGCTCTTCCTCTTCGATCGCGCGCTGGCACTCGATGCAGTACCGGGCGTCCGGGAGAGCTTCCAGCCGCTTGTCCGCGATGGGCTCCCCGCAGCGCTCGCAGTCGCCGAAGCCGCCCTCGGTGATCTTCTGCAGCGCCAGCGCGACCTCCTTCAGCCGCCGACGATCACCGTTGCCCAGCTCGAAGAGGAATTCGCGATTGTAGGCAGAAGAGGCCTGGTCGCCCAGGTCCTTGATGGAATCGTCTTCGGGGCCCTTCCCGTAGAGGACGTTCTTTCCCACTTCCTCCACGAGCTGGCGGTGTTTCTCTTCCAGCTTCTTGCGGAACATCACCAGGCGATCCTTCTTCATAGTCGGCTTCATCGGTGGCCCTCCCTCGTCGTCGCGATGCCGACAACCCGCTACGCGGCGGCGCCGCTAGACGCGCAGGCTACCATGGGGTCCAGGTCAAATCAATCCCGCGCGCGTCCTCCCTCGACCGAAACGAGCGGCGCGTCCCCCCACAGACGCTCGAGCGCGTAGAACCCGCGCGTCTCTTCGAGGAAGACGTGCACGACCACGTCGCCGTAGTCGAGCAGGAGCCATCCGCTCTCCGCGCTGCCTTCGTTGTGACGCGGGCGCACGCCTTCCGCGCGCAGCGCGCCGCGCACCGCCTCCGCGATGGTGTCGGCCTGCGTGGACGAGCGCGCGCTACAGACCAGGAAGAAGTCGGCGATGGTCGACAGCCCTTGCAGGTCGAGCACGGCCAGGTCGATCGCCTTCTTGTCGAGGGCCGCATGTGCGGCGACACGGACGACGGCTTCGGCGGACAGGGTGGCCAATCACGCCTCCGGGCGATACAGCTGGTGGTCGCGGATGTACGACACCACGGTTTCCGGCATGCGAAAGGCGAGACTCCGCTTCTCGCGCGCGCGCCGGCGCAGGTCCGAGCCCGAGATCGGCAATGACGCCGCGTGCAGCAAGAGGGGAGCCGGCCCCTCCCCCGCCTCGGCGATGCCCCGCGCGAAGCCGGGCAGTCCGAGCTCGCGGAGCACCTTCAGCGCCGCCGGCATCTCCGGGTCGAAGGCCATACCGTTGCGCGGGATCACCACCAGGCGGGCCAGCGACACCACCCGGCTGGGATCCTTCCAGCTCAGGAGGTCGAGGAAGGTCTCCGACCCGATGATCAGATGGAGGCGTCCCCGCTCCCGCAGCTCCGAGAGGGTGTCCACGGTGTAGGAGGTACCGCTCCGCTTCACCTCGACGTCGGACACCTCGAAGCGGGGATGTTCCTGGACCGCGAGCTCAGTCATCCGGTAGCGGTGAACGGCGGGGGCGAGCTCGGTCGGCGGCTTGTGAGGGGGCTGGGCCGCCGGCACGAAGAGGACGCGATCGAGCGTCAGGGCTTCGCAGACGTCGTCGGCCACCAGCAGGTGCCCGAAATGGATCGGGTTGAACGATCCTCCGAAGACGCCGACGCGCAGCTGCAGGCGACTACTCCCGGACGTGCCCGTCGCCCCAGACCACGAACTTCGTCGTGGTCAGCTCTCGGATGCCCACCGGGCCTCGCGCGTGGACGCGGGAGGTGGAGATGCCCATCTCGGCGCCCAGGCCGAACTGGCTGCCGTCCACCAGCCGCGTGGAGGCGTTGACCAGCACCGCGGCCGCGTCCACCTCCTGGGTGAAGCGGCGCGCCCGGCGCACGTCCCGCGTGACGATGGCCTCGGCGAGGCCCGAGCCGTGCCGGCGAATGTGGGCCACCGCGTCGTCGAAGCTCTCCACCACGCGGACCGCCAGGATGTAGTCGAGGTACTCGGCGTCCCAGTCGGCCGGCTCCGCTTCGCGCGCGCCGGGCATCAGCGCTCGCGCGCGCTCGTCGGCGCGCACCTCCACCCCTGCCTGGGCGAGGCGCGCGGCGAGCGCGGGGAGCACGGCGGGCGCCAGGGCCGCGTGGACCAGCAGGGTCTCGAGCGAATTGCAGACGCTCACCCGCTGGGCCTTGGCGTTCACGGTGACCGCGATCGCCATGTCCAGATCGGCCCCTTCGTCGAGGTAGACGTGGCAGAGCCCTTTGTCGTGCTTGAGTACCGGCACCGTCGACCGCTCCGCGACCAGGCGCACGAACTCCTCGCCGCCCCGGGGGATGATGAGATCCAGGTACCGGTCGAGCGTCAGCATCGCGAGCACCGCCGCGCGGTCCGCCGTCTCTATCGCCTGGACGGCTTCCGCAGGCAGACCGGCCTTCTCCACCGCCTTGCCCAGGATCTGGGCCAGGAGGGTATTGGAATCGAGCGCCTCGCTGCCGCCGCGCAGGAGCACCGCGTTACCGGACTTCAAGCACAGGCCGGCCGCGTCGGCGGTGACGTTGGGGCGGGACTCGAAGATGAAGCCGATCACCCCGAGCGGCACGCGCACGCGCGCGATCTCGAGCCCCGACGGGCGGCGCCATGTCTCGACCGTTTCGCCGACCGGGTCGGGCAGCCCCGCCACGTGGCGCAGGCCGGCCGCCATCTCTTCGATCCGGCTCTCGGTGAGCGTGAGCCGCTCCACGAAGGCGCGCGGGTGGCCGGCCGAGCGAGCCCGCTCGAGATCGTGCCGGTTGGCGTCCAGGATGGCGGCGGTGCGCTCCTCGAGCCCGCGCGCCATCTGGGTCAGCGCCTCGTTCTTGGCCCGCGTGGACGCCAGCGCGAGCACGCGCGCCGCGTTCCGCGCCGCCCGGGCCTTGGCCTCGACGTGTGCCGCGACGTCCATCCCCGCTCCTTCTCTGCGCGAGAGGCTCACCGTCCCCGCTCCGTCAGAGGATCACCAGGTTGTCCCGGTGGACGACTTCGTCGAAGCCCTTGTACCCGAGCGCCTTCTCGATGTCGGCCGTCTTCGCCCCGCGGATGCGCCGCAGCTCGTCGGCGTCGTAGTTGACGAGGCCCCGGGCGAACTCCACCCCGGCCCCCTCGGTCAGCCCGACCACCTCTCCGGCGCGGAACTGGCCATCGACCTCCACGAGCCCCGAGGGAAGCAGGCTTTTGCCCCTCTCAGTTAAGGCCTTCTTCGCGCCCGCGTCAACCATGAGGCGTCCCTGTGGCGGCACCGCGAAGGCGATCCAGCGCTTGCGCGCGGCGAGGCGATCGTCGCGAGGCTGGAAGTAGGTGCCCACCGGCTCGCCCTTCAGCACGCGATGCAGCAGGCCCGCCTCCCACCCGCTTGCGATGACCATCGGGATCCCGGAGGCGCCCGCCTTCTGAGCGGCCTGGAGCTTGGTGCTCATGCCACCTACCGAGACCTCGGACGATGCGTCGAACACCATCTTCTGAATCTCGTCGGTGATGGCCTCGACCCGCTCGAGCCGCCGCGCGGCCGGATCGCTCCGGGGATCGCCGGTGTAGAGGCCGTCCACGTCGGTCAGGAGGACCAGCAGGTCGGCGTCGATCAGGTGGGCGACGAGCGCGGCGAGGTTGTCGTTGTCACCCACCTTGATCTCATCCACCGCCACCGTATCGTTTTCGTTGATGACCGGCAACACCCCGAATTCGAGCAGCGCCAGGAGCGTGTTGCGGGCGTTCAGGTACCGCGACCGGTCGCTGATGTCCTGCCCGGTCAGCAGCACCTGGCCGACCGGGATCCCGTGCTTCTTGAACGCCTGCTCGTACTCCCACATGAGCGCGGACTGGCCCACCGCGGCTGCGGCCTGCTTTTCCGGGATCGAGCGCGGGCGGGCCTTCAGGCCGAGCCGGGCGACCCCGGTGGCGATCGCGCCCGATGACACCAGCGCCACCTCACGCCGGTCGTGCACGAGCGTGGCGATGTCCGCCGCGAGTCGGGCGATGGTCTCGCTGGATGGTCCCTCGCCCGGCGTCGTGATGAGCCCGCTGCCCACCTTCACCACGACCCGGCGCGCGCGGCTCAGCGGGTGGCGGGTGCCCATGGCTCGCTGACCAGTCGCCGTGCCAGGTCGTGCACCAGCGCGGGCAGGCCGTCCCCGGTCACCGCCGAGATGGCGTGGAAGGGCAGGCCGCGCTCGGCGCAGAAGCGCTCCACGCTCGCACGCGTCTGGCCGGTCCCCGGCAGCTCCGCCTTGTTCACGACCACGATCTCCGGCCGCACGGCCAGCTCCGGCGAATAGGCGGAGAGCTCCTCGCGAATGGCCCGGTAGTCGTCGAGCGGATCCCGGCCGGTGCCGGGATCGAGGTCGATGAGATGCACGAGCAGCCGCGTGCGCTCGACGTGCCGCAGGAAGCGATGGCCGAGCCCCTTGCCGCTGGCCGCGCCGGGGATCAGACCGGGCAGATCGGCGATGACAAAGCCCCGGTCGTCGCCGGCCCGCACGATGCCGAGCGTGGGCACGAGCGTCGTGAAGGGATAGTCGGCGATCCGCGGCTTGGCCGCCGAAAGACGGGAGACCAGCGTGGATTTGCCCGCGTTCGGGAATCCCACGACCCCCACGTCGGCCAGGAGCTTCAGCTCGAGGTGAATCCAGCGCTCCTCGCCCCCTCGGCCGAGATCGGCGCGCCGCGGCGCCCGGTTCGTGGAGGTAGCGAAGCGCGCGTTGCCGCGCCCGCCTCGTGCCCCCCGAGCAACTGCCAGGCGCTGACCCCGATCGGTCAGGTCGCCGAGCGGCTCGCCGGTGTCGCGATCGGAGACCACTGTGCCGAGGGGCACACGCAGGATCGTGTCGCCGCCGCTGCGCCCGTGCCGGTTGGCGCCTTCCCCGTGGTGGCCGCGCTCGGCGGTATAGTGGCGCTGGTAGTGGAAGTCCAGCAGCGTGGTGATGGAGGGGTCCGCCTCGAGCACGACGCTGCCCCCGTTGCCCCCGTCGCCGCCGTCCGGCCCGCCGCGGGGCACGAACTTCTCACGCCGGAAGCTCACGCACCCGGCGCCCCCGTCGCCCCCCTTGACGAAGATATCGATCTCGTCAACGAACATGGGGTGACCGGCCGGGGCGAAACCGGGGTAGGGCCGACTCAGGCCGACTGCTGCTGCGCGATGCTGACGTACTTGTCGTCGCCCTTGCGTTCGAACTTGACATAGCCGTCCGACTTCGCGAAGAGCGTGTGGTCCACGCCGAGGCCGACGTTGGCGCCCGCCTTGAATCGCGTGCCGCGCTGGCGCACCAGGATGCTGCCCGCGGTGACGAACTGCCCGCCGAAGCGCTTCACCCCGAGCATCTGCGGATTGGAGTCGCGGCCGTTGCGGGAGCTGCCGACACCCTTCTTGTGCGCCATGCCCTAGACCTCGATCTTGGTGATCCGCACGGCGGTCATCGTCTGCCGGTGCCCCCGATGCCGCCGGTAGTTCTTCCGCCGCTTGAACTTCACGACGAGCACCTTGTCTTGCTTGCGCTCCGCCACCACCTGACCGAGCACCCGGGCGGAAGCCAGCCCCTTCGGCCCGACCGTCACCTGGCCGTCGTTGTTGACCAGCAGGACCTTGGTGAACTCGACCGAGGCGCCCTTGTCCTTGCCGAGGCGCTCGACCTTGATCACCTGGCCGGGAGCGACCCGGTACTGCTTGCCACCCGTCGCGATGACTGCTTCCATTGCCGCAACCTTTCTATTGCTCGCCTGTTCTATGGCCCGTCTGCGACTCGGTGTCTGGCGTCCGCCATACCCGCATCCGGGGTGGATGCCACGAGGGCTCATGAGAGCACAAGACTTCCACGAAAGTCAAGCCGGACGCGAGTTTAGGTCAGGCAACCCGCATGTAGTCGGCCAGCTTCTGACGGAGGAACAGGCGCGAGCGGTGCACGCGGGACTTCACCGCGGGCAGGCTGATGTGTAGCGCCTCGGCGATCTCCGGATTGGAGAGGCCCTCCACGTCGTGCAGCAGGAACGCAGTCTTGTAGTCGCCCGGCAGGTCGTCGATCGCGGTGGTCAGAAGCGTTCGCAGCTCGGTCTGCAGCGCCGGCTCCTCGGTCCGCCCCGACCAGTCGCGAAGCGGCTCGGCATGCTGGCCGAGCTCGTCGAACCCGGGCGACATCGGGTCCCAGGAGATCTCGTTCCGCTGTCCCTGGCGGGTCCGCAGCTTCTGGTAGGCCGCGTTCGCGGTGATACGGTAGACCCAGCTGCCGAAGGCGGACTCACCCTTGAAGGTGTCGATCTTCCGAGCCGCCGTCCACAGCGCGTCCTGGACCACTTCTTCCGCGTCCTGCTCGTTGCTGGTGATACGGATGGCGAGCCGATAGACCCGGTCTCCGTAGGTGGCGATCAGCTCCTCGGCCGCGCCCGGATCCTGCCGGCGCAGACGCTCCACCAGCTCCGCGTCCCGGTCCGGCTTCCGCGTGCCGCTCGCGGTGTCCTGCTGGTGCCCGTTCGGTGCGTGTACCGTCGCCATGCTCAGGTCCTGTAGAGCGTGAGGTGCTGCTTCAGCTCCTCGACGCACTTCTCCATGACTACGATGTCCCGGGTGACCTTGCTCAGGAGGATCGCTCCCTCGAGGACGGCCACCAGGAACTGGGCCAGCCGGGAGGGGTCCGCGTCGCCCCGAAGGTAGCCTCGTCGCTGTCCCCGGAGCAGCGCGTCGGCCAGATGGGTACGCCAGATGTCGAAGATCTCGGCCAGCCGCTGACGGAACCCCTCGTGCACATCCGACAGCTCGCAGGCCAGGTTGCCCATGACGCACCCGCCGATGCAATTGCGCTGCCGCTGCGCCTCCAGCACGCGATCCAGGAACGCGTCGATCTGCGCGACCGGATCGGCCTCGACATCCGCGAAGGCGGGGCCGAGGCTGCGGTCGACGAAGGCCCGGATCGTGCGGTCGATGATCGCGTAGCCTAGATCCTCCTTGCTCTTGAAGTAGTAGTAGAAGTTGCCCTTGCCGACGCCGCTTTCGCGCAGCACGTCGTCCAGCGAGGTGGACTGGTACCCCTGCACGTGCATGAGCCGGGCGGCCGCGTTCAGGATCTGATCCCTCGTCGCCGCTCCCTTCGTGCTCCTCGTCTCCGACGCCAGTGCCGGGCTGCCCATGCTTCCTCGCTCTGTTGCTGAATTTACCGACCAGTCGGTACAGACTGTAGCGGCGGACCGATCGCCTGTCAAATCGAGACCTATTCGGCCAATGTCTGCGGGATTTAGGACGTCGGCGGTGCCGGCAGCGAGAGCAGCTTCAGCAGGTCCGAGGTCAGGTCGTAGAGCTGCGCGCAGCCGGTGTTGCCGCCGAGCATGGCCTGGACACGCTTGCGAAGCGACGCATCCACCGGAAGCCCGAGCACGGACCGAATCCGTCCCTGCGGCTCGCTGCAAATGCCGGCGTAGGGGAGCCTCGACGTGATCACCTCGGCCTCGAGGATGGTGTCGCGGTCCAGGTCCAGCTCGTAGTGCACGTCGAACCCGTGGACGTTGTCGTGCATGGAGTTGAACAGGTGCAGCCGACTCCCGGTCCGGACGAGCCGGGCGACCTTCTTTCGATTGAAGACTTTTCGGGCCCCCGGAGACGGGGAATAGAGGTCAGGCGTCATGGGGGTCGACACCGGGCGGCTTCCGAACAGCGCCCGACCGGCCTCGCTATACGTGAAGCAGGAGTCCGGCAGGTCGACCCACCCCGTCGTGTCGAGTCTCCAGAACGCGAGCGCGTCCGCCGGGTCGAGACCGGCCACCGCCGCGCGAGGTAAGCGGGTGACCTGCCGGGCCAACCGTGCGATCTCGATGCCCCCGTCCACGAGCAGGCCGGCGCCCGGACGAGGACCGCACAGCTCGAGCAGGCGCCGTGTGAAGCCGCCCACCATGCGCGTTCCGGCGAGGCGGGAGAAGTCGGCCACCAGACCGCCATCGACCGGCCCGGACAGCACCGCGGCGTGGGCCTCGCGGACCTCGTAGGTGGGTGAGGGCAGGCAAGCCGCGCTCACCTCGACCGTCCAATCCTCGTCGGCCAGCCGCACGGTGTGCGTGAAGGCCTCGTCGTGGGTGTTGTCCACCCACCCCTCCATCACCCGCTCGTAACGGTCGCGGCCGGCGAGGAATGGCGAGCCGATCACTTGCCGGCGTACCGCCCCGGGTCGGCGTCGAACCGAGTCTTGCAGGCAACCGCGCAGAAATAGTACGTCTGCCCCTGATACTGCGACTGCGCCGCCGCGGTCTTGGGCTCCACGTCCATCTGACACACCGGATCCTTGGTCATCACGATCGCTCCCTTCACCGCCCGTCTGGGCGGAAGCGGCAGAGCCGCAGGTTGCTGGTGACTATCTGGTGACGATATCGACGATGGGGCGGTGACCAGGCCCCCAGGCGAGCATACCCTCGCCGGTCAGTGGCGGCACGCGGTCCTCGCCGAAGGCCGCGCCCGGCTACCGGCCGGCGAAGCGCGACAGGACATCGAGCAGCTCGTCCATCTTCTTCTGGCGGTCCCGGACGTTGCCCGACCGCACCGCCTCCAGCACGCACGATTCCAGATGCTGCCCGAGCAAGAGCTTTTGCACCTGCTCGACCGCACCCTGCACGGCGGTGAGCTGCAGGAGGATATCGACGCAGGATTTGTCCTCCTCGACCATGCGCTGGATGCCCTGCACCTGGCCCTCGATGCGGCGGAGCCGGCCGAGCGTCTTGCTCTTCGCTTGACTGTCCATGGTCAGATACCTCGAGTCGGCCGGCGCTGCTTCAGCATGCGCAACACCCAGTAGCCCGCCAGCGCGGCCAGCAGATGCTTCAGGGTATGTCCGCTCACGACCCGGGTGAGGGCAAAGACCCACGCGTCCAGGAGCTCCGGCACCTTGGCCAAGGCGTAGGTGGCCGCGGCGGCCAGCAGGTCTGTCCCACGCGTGTAGCGCGCCGGCAGCAGCCAGAGCAGCAGGGGCACCGCGACGATCGGATAGAACTGCACGAGCGCGTAGAGGCGCAGGTCACCCGCGCCCCGCTGCTCGGTCACGTGCCAGTACCCGACGGAGAACACCGCCAGCGCGGCCAGCGGAGCCAGCAGCCACAGCGCCGGCCGGAGACCGACGCGGTCGGAAATCGTCGCGTCGAGCAGCCCGATCACGGTGATCGCGAGCGGCAGACGATCCCAGGCCAACCGCGCGTTGCCCGGCTCCCAGTGATAGTAGGCGGAACCGAACCCGGTGAGCAGCAGGCCGCCGAAGAAGACCACGTAGGGCCAGCGCTCGCGCGTCTCCTGGAACGCCGCGTCCGGCCCGGAGCGGACGCCCAGGGCGAAGTGGAGGCCCAGCGCGCCGACCAGCACGAACGCGGCGTTGGACAGCACGTTGAGGGCGTTCGGTATGCCGAGAAGGACGCGCGAGTCGACCAGTCGGTGATAGGCCGGATCCTGCGGAATCGGCGGAGCGAGCAGCGCGGCTGCCGCCGCCACCGCCGCCGATCCGCCAATCAGCGCGATCGCCCACCGCGGCTCCATGCCCCGACTATACCCTGCCGGGGTACCGCCTGGGCGGCAACGCGCGCCCGAGCGAGTCACCGCGACGGGCGCGGGGATCGGCGAATCAGGCCTCGGGAAACAGGGAGGGCTGCGTGGCCGGGGGCGCGGCGCGCGCGCGACGGCGACGACGGGCCGGCCTCGAGTTCGCCGGGGCCCGAGGCTTGCGCGGCTCGCGCTTGGGCTTCGTCCACCCCTTCTGGTGAGCAATCTTGTCGCCCTGCTTGATGACGGTCAGGTCCACCAGGCGGGCCATGGGATGGGTGAGCAGGTGCAGATACTTCTGCCAGTACCGCGGCGAATACGCCCAGGTCTTCATCTGATCGATGGCCAGGGTAAGCGCGGAACGGTCTCCCCTGGTGGCGGCCTGCCGGAGCTGGCTCAGGATGACGGCCCGGCTGATTCGCGAGGGGCGGCTCACTTGACCGCCACGTCGTACTGCTCACGGTGGTAGGAGGTCACCGCCTGCAGCGAGATCTTCCGGCTCAGCAAGGCCTGCAGCCGTTCGATCGCGTCACGCTGGCTCGACTCCAGGTGGTGCGCCATCTCGGGATGCACGCGGATCACCACGTCGCGTCCGTTCGCCTCCCCGGCCCCGGCCTGGATCTTTCGGAAGATCTCGGCGGCCAGGGTCGCGTCGGACTTCACCACGCCGCTGCCTTTGCAGGTCGGGCACGGCGCGCAGAAGAGGGACTGCAGGCTCTGTCGCACCCGCTTGCGGGTCATCTCGACCAGGCCCAGCTCCGAGATCTCGAGCACGTTGGACCGGGCCTTGTCGTCCGCGAGCACCCTCTTGAGCGCCTTGAACACCTGGTCGCGGTGCTCGGGGCGCTCCATGTCGATGAAGTCGATGATGATGATGCCGCCCAGATCGCGGAGGCGGATCTGGCGGACCACCTCGGTCACCGCCTCCAGATTGATCTTGAGGATCGTCTCCTCGAGGTCCCGCTTGCCGACGTACTTGCCGGTGTTCACGTCGATGGCGACCAGGGCCTCGGTGTGGTCGATGACGATGTAGCCGCCCGATTTGAGCCACACCCGCCGGCGCAGGGCCCGGTCGATCTCGCGCTCGATGCCGGTCGCCTCGAAGATCGGCGCGTCCTTGTCCCACCGCTTCACGCGCGGGGCCAGCTGGGGGACGAGCGAGGTGGCGAACTGCAGGCACTTGTCGTAGGCGGCTTTGCTGTCGACCAGGAATTCGTCCACCTCCGGCGAGAACAGATCGCGCACCACCCGGAAGGTGACGTCCATCTCCTCGTGGAGCAGCGACGGGGCCCGGGCCGACTCGAAGCGGGACTGCACCTGGCTCCACAGGCGGCTCAGGAATTCGATGTCCGCGACCAGCTCCTCCTGTCCCTTGCCCTCGGCCACCGTCCTGACGATGAAGCCACCCGGAGGCGGAGGGAGATCCTTGACGATGGCGCGCAGCCGATCCCGCTCGGCGTCGTCGTGGATCCGGCGCGAGACGCCGACGTGCCGCGCCTGCGGCATGTAGACGATGTAGCGCCCGGGGATGGACACGAAGGAGGTGACACGAGCGCCCTTGGTACCGAGGGGCTCCTTGGAGACCTGCACCAGGACCTCCTGGCCCTTGCGCAGCATCTCCTCGATGGGAATCAGCGCTTCCCGCCGAGGCTCCGGCTCCGCGTCCCCCACGTCGACGTCCGCGGTCTCGTCTTCCGCGTCCGGGGCGTGCTCCGCCTCGCCCCGGTTCGCGGTGTAGTCACCCGCGTAGAGGAACGCGTCCTTGGCGAGGCCGATGTCGACGAAGGCGGCCTGCATGCCGGGCAGCACGTTGGTGACGACGCCCTTGTAGACGTTGCCGACGATGGAGCGACGGTCCGCCCGCTCCACGTACAGCTCGGTGAGGAGATTTCCGTCCTGAACGGCGAGACGTGTCTCGGTCACGCCGGCGTTGACGACGATGCGCTTTCCCACGGCCAACCTCGATCCGGGGGCTCACGGGAGACCCGGCCAGCAGTTCTGCGGTTATTGGAACTGCCGCATTCGGATCGAGAGGAGCAGCCCCAGCGCCGTCAACGAGACCACCATGGAGGAGCCGCCGTAACTCATCAACGGCAGCGGTATCCCCACGATGGGCAGCAGACCCGTCACCATCCCGATGTTGATCAGGACCTGAGACGCGAATACCGTCGTCACTCCGAGGGCCAGGATGCGGCCCTTCGCCTCGCGGGTGCCGGCCGCGATCTCGAACCCCCGCAAGACCAGGAGCGCGTAGGCCACGATCAGCACCAGGCAGCCGAGAAATCCCCACATCTCCGCGAACACGGCAAAAATGAAATCCGTATGCCGCTCGGGGAGAAAGGCGAGGCGGCTCTGCGTGGCGCCGCCGACTCCCTTCCCCAGGAGCTGGCCCGAACCAATGGCGATCTTCGCCTGAATGACATTGTAGGCCGTTCCGAGCGGATCGCGGAACGGATCGAGGTAGACGAGCAGGCGGTCACGCTGGTAGGGCTTCAGCATGAGCCAGCCGAGGGGCATGAGCGCGACCCCGGCCAGCACCAGCCCCCCCAGGACTTTGAGCCGGACTCCGAGGCCCACCAGGGTCGCTCCCAAGACCGGGACCAGACAGAGGGCGGTACCCAGATCAGGCTGGCGCACCACCAGCAGGAACGGTACCCCCAGCAGCACGAAGGTCCCGATGAGGGCGGCTCGCGACAGTCGCTCGCCCCGGCCGGAGGTGAGCGCCCAGGCCAGCGTCACCACGAAGATCAGCTTGAACAGCTCAGAGGGCTGCACGGTGAGCGGCCCGAGATGGATCCAACGGCGGGCGCCCGACACGGTGCGGCCCAGCACGAACACCGAGAGCAACAACCCGAGCCCGACCACGTAGAGCGCGGGGGCGAACCGGACCAGATTGCGGTAGTCGACGCTGACCACCACGATGAGCCCGACCAGTCCCACCCCGACCCAGGACAGCTGCCGCCAGACGAGCGCAGAGATTCCCCGGCCAGGGTTGAGGCTCCAGAGGCAGATCACGCTGAGGCCGATGATGAAGAACGCCGCGCCCAGCAACGGCCAATCGACGTTCTGGAGGAGGCGCCGGTCGAGCCGGAGCATCAACCCGACTCGCCGAACGCCACCTGGGCGACCTTCTGGAGGAAGATCGCTTCGTAGATCTGACGGGCGATCGGCGCCGCCACTTGGCCACCCTTGCCGCCCCGCTCCACCAGCACCACCACGACGTACTGCGGATCGCTGGCGGGCGCGAACGAGGCGAACCACGCGTGGTCCTGACCCTTCGACGCGTCGCTCTTGGCGATAGTCTGCGCAGTGCCCGTCTTGCCCGCGATGTCCACGCCGGGCACGCGGGCCAGCGCGCCAGTGCCGTCCTTGACCACCGAGGCGAGCGCGTGACGGAGGAAGGCCCAGACCACCGGCGAGAGCTCCACTCGGTCCGTCATCTTGGCGGACGCGCTGTAGGCCACGCTGCCGTCGGCCTGCTCCACCCGCTGGACCAGCCGCGGCTTCCACAGGATGCCCCCGTTGGCGACCGCCGCCATCATGCGCGCGATTTGCAGGGGCGTGACCAGCAACTGTCCCTGCCCGATCGACATGTTGACCGTGTCGCCGGCTTGCCAGGGGCGCTTGAGGCGGGCGCGCTGGCTCGGAGTGAATGGCACGAGGCCGAAGCGCTCGCCCCCCAGGTCGATGCCGGTGGGCGCCCCCAACCCGAAGGCGTGCGCGTATCGCGCCATGGTCTCGCCGCCCACCTTGAGACCGGCCTGGTAGAAGAAGATGTCGCACGACTGCGCGATGGCGCCGTTCATGTCGAGGTGGCCGTGCCCGCCCGGCTTCCAGTCCCGGAAGGTCCAGTTCCCGAGGTTGAACTCGCCGTTGCAGTAGATGCGATCCATCGGGGTGAGGCTGGCCTCCTGGAGCCCGGCCGCCGCCACGATGATCTTGAACACGGAGGCGGGCGGGTACTGACCCTGCAGCGCCCGGTTCATCAGCGGCGTCATGGGATCGCGGACCAGCCGCAGCCATTCGTCGCGCTCGACGTTCCCGGTGAGGCGATCCAGCGGAAAGGCGGGACTCGACGTCATCGCGAGCACGTCACCGTTCCGCGGATCGATCACCACCACCGAGCCGGCCTTGCCGGCCATCGCCTGCTCGGCCGCCTCCTGGATCCGCCGGTCGATCGTGGTGACCACCTGGGCGCCCGGGTTCGGCTCCTCGCGTCGCATGATCTGGACGGGCCGGCCGTAGGCGTCTACCTCGATCCGCTCGCCGCCGTCCCGGCCGCGCAGGTACTCGTCCAGGAGGCGCTCGAGCCCGGACTGGCCGATCATGTCCCCACGACGGTAGCGGCCCTGCTTCATCTGCTCGTCGCTGACCTCACGGACGTAGCCCAGGAGGTGCGCTGCGAACGTGCTGGTGGGATACGTGCGTTGCGGCTCGACCTCGACGATGACGCCCGGCAGCTCGAGCTTCCGCTCCTCGACCTTCGTCACGTCCTCCAGAGTGAGCCCGCGCCGGACTCGCACCGGGCGGATCGAGTCGGGGGCGACCCGTTCGAGCGCCTCCATCAGCTCGCCCGCGGGAATCTTGAGCAGCACCGACAGCCGGGCCACCACCGCGTCGCGGTCTTCCAGCTCGCGCGGGATCACCGAGAGCGTGAACGCGGGGCGATTGTCCACGAGCGCGAGCCCGTTCCGGTCGAACAGGATCCCGCGCGGGGCCGCCACCGGTCTGATCCGAATGCGGTTCTTCTCGGAGAGCTCGTGCAGGCGGCCGCCTTCCAGCACCTGCAGATACCACAGCTGGCCGAGCAGGGCCAGGAAGCCGAGCGAGCACGTGATCGCCAGGGCGAGGATCCGGCGGCCCCAGGCCTCCCGGCGATTCGGCGGCACCGACTTCAGCTCCACGAGCGCCTCCGCATCAGCTCCACCGCCGCCTCGGCCAGGATGCACAGCGTGCCGATGAAGCCGTTGAGCAGGGCCTGGGGAAGGATCACGTGCAGCATCAGGTCCCCGAACGCGGCCGGATAGTGGAACATCTGGAGCAGGAGGAAGCGCCCCACGCCTTCCACCACGCTGAGCAGCACCAGCCCTGGCACCTGCACCAGCGGATTGCTGACCCAGAACCGGCCCACCAGCAGACCCATGGCGAAGCCGGCCATGCCCTTGGTCAGCGCCTGCACGCCCACCAGTCCGCCTCCGGTCGCGTCTTGCATGAGGCCCGCCACGAAGCCGGCGAGGCATCCCGACTCCGGGCCATAGCGCAACGCGATCAGCACGGTCAGGATCAGAGGCACGTCGGGAGTGATCCCGCCCAACCCCGCCACCGCGACCACCGTCGACTGCAACACTCCGCCACCGATGGTCACGAGGAGCAGGAGCAAGCGGACCATGCTCATCCGTCCGTCGGGAACAGGGCGGCGAGATCCTGCTGCGTCTGGCCGGTGACGAGGAGCACTTCCTCCACGCGGGAGAAGTCGACCGCGGGCGCGAGGACCGCGAAGTGGAAGAGCGCCGATCCCTTGTCCTCGACCTTGACCACGCGGCCCACCGGCAGCCCCTTGGGGAACAGGGTGCCCAGACCGGAGGTGACGACCAGATCGCCCGGAGCGACACTGGAGCCGTCCCGGGCCATGAACTTGAAGCGCACCGCGCCGCCCGCGTCGCCCTCGACGAGCCCGGCGGTACGGGTACGGAGCACCACCGCGCCCACCGTGGAGGCGGGATCGTTCAGGAGCTGGATGACCGCGGCGCCCCGGTGCACCTGCACCACGCGGCCTACCAGGCCGTCCGGCACGATCACCGGGGTCTGCTGCGCGATGCCGTCGCCCCTGCCTCGATTGACGGTCAGCGAGCGGACCCAGCCGCCCGCCTCGCGACCGATGACTTCCCCGGCCACCGTGGAGAGCGGCAGCCGGCTCTTCAACACCAGCAGCCGGCGCAGGCGCACGTTCTCCTCGCGCATCTCGCCCGCCTGCAACGACATCACGCGCAGCTGCTCGTTCTCGCTCCGCAGGACCGCGTTCTCCTGCCGCACCGCCTTCCAGTCGACATAGCTCGCCCAGAAGCCGAGGGCGCCCCGGTGGACCCGGACGAGGAGGCTCTGAACGGGCGTGACCGCGATCGCCACCAGCTCACCGGCCCGGCCGGTACCGCCGCCGCGGGTCTGCACGGTGAGCAGCAGTAGGGACACGAGCACCACCGCGAGCAGGATCCCGTATCTGCGAAATCTCACCGCTCCGTCACCTCAACGGCTGATCTGCGCTGGAAATCCGGCCGGGACCGGTGTTCAGGCGGGGATCGCCACCTTCTTGAGAAGCTCGAGCTCGTCCAGAACCTTGCCGGTGCCGAGGGCCACGCAGGACAGCGGATCGTCGCCCACCGTGATGGGCAGGTCCGTCTCCTGACGCAGGAGCAGATCCAGACCGCGGAGGAGCGCGCCACCCCCCGTCAGCACGATGCCCTTGTCGACGATGTCGGCGGCCAGCTCGGGCGGCGTCCGCTCGAGGCAAGTTCGCACCGTGTCCACGATGGCCATGACCGGTTCGCGCAGGGCTTCGCGAATCTCTTCGTCGGTGACCACGATGGTCTTCGGGATCCCGTCGATCAGGTCGCGCCCCTTCACCTCCATCGTCATGCGCTCCCCGCCCATGGGATAGGCCGAGCCCAGTTTGATCTTGATTTCCTCGGCCCGCCGCTCGCCCACCAGCAGGTTGTAGTGCTTCTTGATGTACTGGACGATCGCCTCGTCCATTTCGTCCCCCGCGATGCGGACCGACTTGGAGTACACGATGCCGGACAACGAGATCACCGCGACCTCGGTGGTGCCGCCGCCCATGTCGACGATCATGTTGCCGCCGGGCTCCTGGATCGGCAGCCCCGCTCCGATCGCCGCCGCCATGGGCTCTTCGATCAGATACACCTCCCGGGCCCCGGCCTGCATCGCGGAATCCCGCACGGCCCGCTTCTCGACCTGGGTGATGCCCGACGGTACGCCGATCACGATGCGCGGGTGGACGAGCGTCCGGCGCCGGTGGACCTTGTTGATGAAGTAGTGGAGCATCTTCTCAGTGACGTCGAAGTCGGCGATGACCCCATCCTTCAGGGGACGGATGGCCGTGATATTGCCCGGGGTGCGCCCGAGCATCGCCTTGGCCTCGTGTCCCACCGCAAGCACCGAATGATCGGCCTGGTGGATGGCGACGATGGAGGGCTCGTTCATGACGATGCCCTCGCCTCTGACGTAGACGAGCGTGTTGGCGGTGCCCAGGTCGATCGCGAGATCGTTGGAGAAGAGCCCGGCGAGAAGACTGATCAGCATAGGCCACCCTGTCTTGGAATCGATTGTTTGGGACCCGATCGAACTCACGGCTGAGTCTAGCACCGGGGATTTTTCTCAACAATGAAAACCTAGGCTTTTCGACAACATGGACGTCACGCGCCGTCTACGAGCCACGTGCGGACGCGCTCGTCGGCGGTCGGCGCAAATGGCCGGATTCCGGAGAGTTAGATCCAATCGATGCCCGCGCGCGTGACTCGCGGGCGGATCTGACTCTCGTACAACTGCACCGCGTCACGGATGACCTGCTCCGCCTCGGGACGGCCCTTGATGTCCTCCACGTCGACGACCTTGTTCTCCAGGACCTTGTAGTCGAGAAAGAACCGCTGGATCTCCTTCAGGCGGTGCGGCGGCAGCTCGGCGGCATCCCGGTAGTGCGCGTACTCCGGATCGTCCACGTGCACCGCGATGATCTTGTCGTCGGTGCCCTTGTCGTCGCTCATGGTGAGCACGCCGATGGCGCGGGCGCGCAGCACGCACAGCGGCACCACCGGCTCCTGGCCGAGCACCAGCACGTCCAGCGGGTCGCCATCGCCGCAGTAGGTTCGGGGCAGGAATCCGTAGTTGGCCGGATAGTGCACGGCGGAGTGCAGGACGCGATCCAGCCACAGCAGGCCGGTCTTCTTGTCGAGCTCGTACTTGACCTTCGAGCCCTTCGAGATCTCGATCACGCAGCGGAAGGACTGCGCGATGTCATCGCCCAGCTCGACGTCGTGCCAGGGATTCACGAGGCCAATTATAGTCGGCCCGGATACCGCTTGACACGACGGCCGGCCTCCGCTAGACTGGCGCCCAGGTTATAGGTTCACTCGGTAGTGGGAAGATTGCCTCGAAGACAGTGTTCGAAGCCAACGCCGCGAGGGACCTCGAGTCCCGCGGCGTTTTTGTTTGCCCTCCGCTTCAGGAGGGCACCCCCGTCATGGTGACGGGGAATCACCGAGGCGCTCGCCGCCTCACGAAAGAGGTCAGTAGATGGCTCAGGGTAACGTGAAGTGGTTCAACGATGCGAAGGGGTATGGCTTCATCTCTCAGGAGGATGGCGAGGACGTGTTCGTGCATTTCAGCGCCATTCAGGCCCAGGGTTTCAAGAGCCTGGCCGAGGGCGATCGAGTCGAGTTCGAGGTCACGCGGGGTCCCAAGGGCCTGCAGGCCGCGAACGTCCGCAAGGTCTAGGACGTCACACCGCCGGGCCCCGGATCGCCGGGGCCCGGTCCTTCCCCCCAACCGGTAGCGGTCGAGCGCCGTCCGGCACCGACACAACGGTCTTGACACTTGTTTTGCACCTTTGCTAACCTGCGCGCGATTTCAGGCACCCTGAAATACTGTTCGTGAGCGAGCCTCGGTCCTAGGGAATGGCGGCGTCGTGAGGGCTTCGGTCCTCGACGACGCCTTTTTTGTTCTCCCCTTCCGGGGGGAAACCCCAGCAGCCATGGTGGCTCGGGGCTTAGCGGGCGGCCCACCCCCGCCCAAGGAGAGAGGGAACAGACGTATGGCACAGGGCACGGTCAAGTGGTTCAACGACGCGAAGGGGTACGGCTTCATCCAGGTCGAGGGCGGAGAGGATGTCTTCGTCCACTACAGCGCCATTCAGGCCCAGGGCTTCAAGAGCTTGGCCGAGGGCGACAAGGTCGAGTTCGAGGTGACCAAGGGGCCCAAGGGGCTTCAGGCTTCCAACGTCCGGAAGTCGGCGTAGGCGTCGCCGACCACTTGACGGCCCGCCGGCCACCCGGCGGGCCGTTCGCATTTTTCCGTTCCTCTGCGAATCGCTCGAACACCCGGAGAAAAGAAAGCCCCGACGGACACTGCGGCGGCATCGCTGGTTCGTCTCTGCCGTACCGCCCCGCTGGTGAAGAGCGGGTCCGTCGGGGCCGGTGGTTCCTGGGTCCTCCAGGGCCACCTGCAACTGCTACAGCCGGGCCTTAGGAGGTGACCACCTCACAGATCACCGTAGGGGTACACATCGGCTGGATCACCTCCCTTTCTCGGCGCGGCCCAACCCAGGGCCCAGGAGCCACTCACCTGGCACCGGACGCCGACTCCCGGCGCGAGGCTCGGTCACGTTGCTTCCGGCGGAATTACCGGACAGGAACGCTCAGAGGAGCCTGTGTGAGCTCCGACCGATTTCGGCCTAATCCTACATGAGCGCGACCGACCGGGAAAGCAATTTTCACTTCACGGTGATCCGCCCCGCGTTCTTCTCGATGACGCCCTTGCCGACGCCGTCCACCTTTTCCAGATCTTGCGCCTTCTTGAATGGGCCGTGGGCCTCGCGGTACTCGATGATCTTCTGCGCGCTGCCCGCTCCGACTCCCGCGAGCTTCATCAGCTCGGTCTTGGACGCCTCGTTGATGTTGACCTTGCCCTCCTTGCTCTCCACCTTGAGCTTGGTCGCCTTGTCCTCGGCCATCGCCGCTCCTCCCGTCAGACATCCCATCGCCACCGCCATCACGCCCAACCAACGCGAGATCATATCGACGCCTCCTTGGATCGAGATGAATTGGTGACGCGATTGCACGCGGAACCGTCGGCGCGGTCAATGCGGAGAAGTCGATACAGGAAGACGAGTGCCGGATTGTCGACCGTGGGCACGCGACGGGACAGTGAGGCGAGCGGCGACCGCGGCGCGGGGAAGCCCGCGCGGGCCCTATCGGTCGGCGCCCTCGTCGAGCCGGTCCAGGTAGGCCTGCCACTCCCAGGCGAGGAGCGATTGCTTCTTGTGATTGCACTCCCGACAGGCCGGCACCATGTTGGCGCGGATCGAGCGGCCGCCCCGCACCAGCGGAATCACGTGATCCACGGTCAGCGCCTTCGCCCCGACCGCCCGGCGACAGTAGTGACACACGCCGGTGGCGATACGCCGCCGCCACCACGCCGTCCCCCGAAGCTCGCGGGCGCGCGCCTTCTCCCGCCGCAGTGCCTCATCGTCGACTTCCCGGACGTAGCGCGGCTCACTCACCGCCCGTCTCCGCCACCGTGGACAGGCGCAGCGACAGATCCTCCCACTCCTTCATGAGCCAGGCGACCCGCTCCTCAGTGTCTTTTCGCGCCTGCGCGATGTCACGAGCGCGCTGGCCGTCCCGATAGAGATCGGGATCGGCGAGGGCGAGCCCGATCTCCTGCAGGCGGGCCTCCAGCTCGTGGATCTGCGCTTCGACCCCG
>Ga0081455_10000791_pt1 | contig 40660 bp, 41 predicted proteins | sample TabmetS3T2R1_FD_70207 | JGI IMG/M metagenome (GOLD analysis project Ga0081455, IMG submission 70207) | Tabebuia heterophylla rhizosphere microbial communities from the University of Puerto Rico - S3T2R1 | ecosystem: Host-associated > Plants > Roots > Rhizosphere ... | reverse complement strand
CGCGTCGTCCGCCGCCACCGGCTCAGCGAGCACGGTGCGCACCTCGCCGATCTCGCGGCTGAATCCTTCGAACGCCTCGACGAGCCGGTCCGAGTCCACCACGACCAGCGGCCGGCGCGAGAGCATCCCGGGGAACGCGTCCGCCCGCCCCACCACCTTCACGGGGACGGTCCGCGTGTCGATCGTGATGTCCGTGGGCGTCTCGCCGGAGGAGGCCACCACGATCGGCACGGTGCCGCCGTCGCCCTCGGACAGGCGGGACAGGAGCACGCTCAGGGACTCGTCCGAGAACGCGGGATCCCAGAACGCCGCCGAGGCGAAGGTGTCGGCGTCGATGCCGACCAGGTCGAACGGCACGTTGGCGCGCAGCTGCCCGGCGAACGGCCGTCGGTCCACCCGCGTGAGCGGGAACGGGAAGCCTGTGGGGGTCTCGTTGACGTCGTCGATCCGCGCTTGCACGTCGCTGCCCACGTAGACGCCGGCCTTCGCGTTCACGGTCGTGGCCATCGAGCGGGCGACCATCTGCGACTGCACGAACAGCCCCAGGCACAGCCCCGATGCGGTGATCAGCAGCATCGTGAGCCTGGGCCGTGATGCCAGGCGATGGGTGGCGAGGTAGGCGGGGACGCCGACCCCGCCGCTTCGCCGGCGCGCCCGGCGCAGGAACCACACGACCCCCCGCGCGACGAGCGCGACGAAGCCGGCGAGGAACAGGACCGGGAAGGCGAACAGCAGCAGGCTCGGCGTCTCCGTGTTGAGCGCCCGGTCGATCGTGACCGCGCCGCCCGAACGCAGTTCGCGAAGGACCAGCAGCGACAGCACGATCGGGACGATCTCCCACGGCACCTTGCCCAGCACCGCGAGGCGGCTTCGGTGATGCTCGGACTGGCGCAGGAACGAGACCGTCGAGACGAGCGCGATCGCCAGGATCGCGGCGGCCGCCGAGCCCACCGCCGCCAGGACGGCCTGCCGCGTGGCGTCGGAGGCCACCATCCCGTTCGGCCCGAACCCGCGCACGAGCGCGATCGCGAGGCCGAGCCCGGCCGCGGCGCCGGCCACGCAGGGCAGCAGCGCCTCGAGCGCGGCCCGTCCGCCGACCGCCCGCGGCCGCGCGCCCCGCGCGAACAGCAGCGCCGACTCGACCCGCCGGGTCGCCATCGCGAACGCTCCCGCCCCGGCCACGACGACGAGCGCGACCAGGAACCCGGCGACGCGCAGGAGCTCCGCGGGACCCTCGATGGAGACCAGCCTCGAGTGCACCTCGCGCACGACGTCGTCCATCGCGCTGCCCCACGTCGGGCCCGAATGGCGGCTGCAGAAGAACCCGATGTAGCAGCGGTTCATGAGCTTCTTCTCGTCGATCTCGGCCGAGATGCCCTTCGCGATCCGGGCCGCGTCCTCGGCCTCCTGCAGCGTGAGGTCGCGGGTGATCGGGGCCGCCCACGCGTAGCCGGTGTGGTCGAGCCCGATCGTGCTCGCTGCCGTCGCGAACGTGTCCCGCGGCACGATCACGGCCTGGGCCGGCGGCGCGCAGTCCGGGCAGTACAGGACGAGCTCGTCGTGCCACGGCCGCCAGTAGCCGGACTCGCCGCCCTTGTACAGGGAACGGTAGATGGCATCGACGGGGAGGGTGACCTGACCCTCGTCCGGAGAGCCGACCACGATCTCGTCCCCCGGCGAGACCCCGAGGGCGTCGGCGATCAGGTCGGGGACGACGGCGCCGTCACCCGGGGTGCCGGCCAGGATCTCGATGTTGTCGGTGGCCTCATCCCCGAACATGAGCCGCCCGTCACGCTGCTGATCCTGCTCACCCGCGACCGAGACCGGGACGACCTTGCTGAGCGCGGACGTCACCGAGTGGCCCAGGTACGGGTCGTCGGCGACGATCCCGTTCCACAGCTCGTCGACGTCGCCGGGGACGTCCGCGTGGGGGCCGAACCCCTCGATGGGGAGAGCACCGTTCCGGTAGAACTCGCCGACGGCCCAGGGCGTGTAGGACGGATCGTGGATCCGCGCCCGCACGAGCTCGCTCGCCGAGGCCGAGATGAAGAGCGGGTACGCGGCGGCCGCGAGCGCCAGCAGCAGGGCGCCCACCGCGATCGAGAGGAAGAGCCCCGGGTAGCGGAACAGGACGAACGGCGCCTTCGACCACAGGGGGTCGGCGTCGCTCAGCGAACCTCGGTTAGCCCCTCGTGCCCGCCCCATCTGCCTCCACGGCCCTCCCCGTCAGTAGGTTCTACGCCCGAGCGTCCTCGCGGGTTCGTGTCGCCCGTCACTGCGCCCCGTCACACCCGCGGGCTCCCCCGGCCCACTCCGTATCCTGTCGGGCCGTGAACGATCGCCTCCTGCGTGCCCTGCGCCGCGAACCCGTCGACCGCACGCCCGTGTGGTTCATGCGCCAGGCTGGACGGTACCTGTCCGAGTACCGCGAGCTCCGCGGCGACCGGGACATCCTGGAGGCCGTGCGCGAGCCCGAGGTCGCCGTCGAGCTCACGCTCCAGCCGCTGCGACGCATGCCGCTGGACGCGGCGGTCGTCTTCGCCGACATCATGGTGCCGATCGACGCCGTCGGCATCGGGGTGCGGATCGAGCCGGGCGTCGGGCCGGTCGTGGACGACCCGATCCGCGACGCGGCCGGCGTCGCCCGCCTTCGCCCGCTCGAACCCGAGACCGACGAGCCTCACGCGCTCGAGGCGATCCGGCTCCTGCGCAAGGAGCTGAGCGTGCCACTGATCGGGTTCGCGGGCGGCCCGTTCACGCTGGCGAGCTACCTGGTCGAGGGCGGACCGTCCCGCGACCACGCGCGGACGAAGGCGATGATGCTCGAGGACCCCGGGGCGTGGGCGTCGCTGATGGACGCGCTGGCGGGGATCGCGCGCGCCCATCTGCTCGCGCAGGCCGAGGCCGGGGCGAAGGTCGTGCAGCTGTTCGACTCGTGGGCCGGGGCGCTGAGCCCGGAGGACTACGAGGCCTCGGTCCTGCCGTGGTCACGAAGGGTGCTCGAGGACCTGCCGGTGCCGTCGATCCACTTCGGCGTTGGCACGGGCGAGCTGCTCGGCCCGATGGCAGGTGCCGGCTCGAACGCGATCGGCGTGGATTGGCGCGTCCCGCTCGACCGCGCGTGGGAGCGGATCGGCCACGACCGCGCGATCCAGGGCAACCTCGACCCCGCGGTCTGCACCGCGTCGTGGAGCGCGGTCGAACGCGCCGCCACCCGCGTGCTCGAACGCGCGGGCGCCCGTGCCGGCCACGTCTTCAACCTCGGCCACGGCGTGCTGCCGAACACGCCCGTCGAGAACCTGCAGCGCCTGGTCGACCTCGTGCACGAACGGACGGCCCGGGCCGATGGCTGAGCGCCCGATCGGCGTGCTGGTGATGGCCTACGGCACCGCGAGCGGCCCCGCGGACGTCGAGCGCTACTACACGGACATCCGCGGCGGACGGGCGCCCTCGCCCGAGCACCTGCAGGAGCTGCTCGGACGCTACGCGGCGATCGGCAACCGCTTCCCGCTGCTCGAGATCACGACCGAGCAGGCGCGCGGCCTGGAGGCCGAGCTCAACCGCTCGGAGCCGGGGGCGTTCCGCTCGTACCTCGGCATGAAGCACTCGCCGCCGTTCATCGCCCAGGCGGTCGAGCGCATGCGCTCGGACGGGATCGAGCGCGCGATCGGCATCGTGATGGCGCCGCACTGGTCGGGCATGTCGGTGGAGACCTACGTGGAGCGCGTGCGTTCGGAGGCGGGGGACGGGACGCCCGCGTTCGCGTTCGTCCGCTCGTACCACGACCACCCCGCGTTCGTGTCGTTCCTATCCGGCCGGGTGGCGCACGCCCTCGCCCAGCTCGGGCCGGCCGAACGCGACGGCGCGACCATGATCTTCTCGGCGCACAGCCTTCCCGTCCGAACGCTCGACGACGGCTCGCAGCGATGCCTGCGCTGCACGGCGTGCGAGGACTCGTGCCGCTACCGCGACGGGCTGGCCGAGACCGCGGACCTCGTCGCGGCCGAGCTCGGCCTGCCGCGCCACACGATCGCCTGGCAGAGCGCCGGCCGCACGGACGACCCGTGGTGGGGCCCGCCGATCGAGGACGTGATCGCCGGGCTCGGCGCGAGCGGCACCCCGGCCGTCGTGGTCTGCTCGGCCGGGTTCGTGTCCGACCATCTCGAGATCCTGTACGACCTGGACGTCGAGGCGCGTGCGATCGCCGAGGAGGCCGGGATGCGGTTCGTCCGCACCGAGATGCCGAACGCCGACCCCGCGTTCGTCCGCGTGCTGGCCGACGTCGTCCGCGAGCACCTCGCCCAGGACACGAGCGGGACGTGAGCGCGACGGGCGCCCGGGTCGTGGTCGTGGGCGGCGGCGTCTCGGGCCTCGCGACCGCGTACCGCCTGCTCGGCGCCGACCCCTCGCTCGGCGTCACGGTGCTGGAGGCGTCCGGCTCTGCCGGCGGGAGGCTCGCGACCGCGCGGGTCGGCGGGCTCGAGCTCGAGACCGGCCCGGACGCGTTCGTGGCCCGCAAGCCCTGGGCGGTCGACCTGTGCCGCGAGCTCGGGCTCGAGCTCGTCGAGCCCGGCGCCAGGAGCGCGTTCGTCTGGACCGAGCGCGGCCTCCTCCCGCTGCCGCCGAGCGCCCTCGGCATCCCGTGCGACGTCGACGACCTGGCCCGGTGGCCGGGCCTGTCCCGGGCGGGCCGGGCGAGGGCGCTCGCCGACCTCGTCCGAAAGCCGAGGCCGCCCGTGGACGACGAGTCCGTGGGCTCGCTGGTCCGCCGCCGGATGGGCGACGAGGTGGCCGAGCGGGTGACCGGCCCGCTGCTCGGCGGCCTGTACGCCGGCGACCTGGACCGGCTCAGCGTTCGCGCGACCTTCCCCGAGCTCGCGCGCTGGGAGCGGGACTTCGACAGCCTGATCCGGGGCGCGAAGGCCGCGATCAAGGCGGCCGGGGACGCCGGGCCGATGTTCCTGCGTCCCCACGAGGGCGTCGCGCGCCTGCCCGAGGCGCTCCTGGACGCGATCGGCCCCGAACGCGTCGTGGCGGACGCCCCGGCCATCGCGATCGAGCGCTCGGGCGACGCGTTCTCCATCGTGGCCGGCCCCGGCGCGTTCGACGCCGACGCCGTGGTGCTCGCCACGCCCGCCTTCGTGTCGGCCGGCCTGCTCGAGGGCTCGGCGCCGGAGGCGGCCTCGGCCCTGCGCCAGATCCCGTACGCGAGCACCGCCGTCGTGCTCCTGGCCTATCCGCCCGGCACGGCCGACGCGCTGCCGGAGGCGACCGGGTTCGTGGTCCCTCGCGGGAGGGCGCCGATGACCGCGGCCACGTTCCTGTCGAGGAAGTGGCCGGACGAGCGGTTCGGCACCCGCGCGGTCGTCCGGTGCTTCGTGGGGGCGGTCGGGTTCGAGGACGTCCTGGAGGCGACGGACGCCGACATCGTGGAGGCGCTGTCGCGTCACCTCGCCGCGCTGCTGCCGCTGCCCGAGGAGCCCGAGGCGTCGGCGGTCGCCCGCTGGCCACGCTCGATGCCGCAGTACGAGGTGGGGCACCTCGAGCGGGTCGAGGCGATCGCCTCCGCGCTGCCTGCGGGTATCTTCGTGGCGGGCAACGCCTTCGGTGGGGTCGGCGTCGCGGACTCGGTCCGAAGCGCCAACGAGGCGGCCGAGCGTGTACGCACCCACCTGTCGAGCCTCGAGGAGCGAGTGCCATGAGCGAGACCGAGACGATCTACGCCCTGTACGTGTGCCTCAAGGGTTCGCGCGCGATGCGCGAGCTCGACCTGGACGACGCGGCCCAGGAGATCGAGAACCTGTTCAAGGCGTGGGAGGACGTGACGGTGCGCGGCGTGTACTCGACGGTCGCGTTCCGCGCCGACACCGATCTGATGCTCTGGCTCGTCGGCCCGACCCCCGACGCGATGCAGGAGGCGGTGGCCTCGTTCGGGCGGACCGCGGCCGGGCGAGAGCTCGAGCGCTCCTGGACGTTCATGGGCGTGGTCAAGCCGGCCGAGTTCACCGCGGACCACGCGCCCGCGTTCGCCAAGGGCGAGGCGCCGCGGCGCTACCTGTGCGCGTACCCGTTCGTCCGCACGCCCGAGTGGTACCTGCTCCCGCCCGAGGAGCGCGCGTCGCTCCTGCGTGAGCACGGCGGGATCGGCCGCGAGTTCCCCGAGGTGCTTGCCAACACCACGAGCGCGTTCGGCATCAACGACTGGGAGTGGATCCTCGCGTTCGAGGCCGACGAGCTGGACCGGATCGTCGACTGCATCCGCAAGCTGCGGGGGGCGGAGGCGCGCCGGTTCACGAAGGAGGAGGTCCCGTTCGTGACCGGGATCCGCAAGGACGTCCGGGAGGCGCTGGCCGACCTGGCCTAGGTCCCACCGGTAGGCGCCGGCGGGTCATACTAGGAACCTGGTCGAGCGAACGGAGGGCACACCGTGGCGCACGCGAAGGACAAGGGCGACAAGCAGGCCAAGAAGACCGCCCAGAAGTCGATCAAGGAGAAGCGGGCGGCGAAGAAGGCCAAGAAGGCCTCCACCGCACGCGCCGAGTAGCCCCGCTCGTGTTCGAGTCGCTGCTCCGCGACTGGGACGGCGAGGAGACCGTCGTCCGCTTCGACGAGCCGACGGGCACGTGGATGTTCGTCGGCGTGCACTCGACGACGCTGGGTCCGGCGATGGGCGGCACGCGGATGAAGACCTACGCCGACCCCTCCGACGGGCTGCGCGACGTCCTGCGGCTGTCCTCGGCCATGACGAGCAAGATGGCGATGGCCTCGGTGCCGCTGGGCGGCGGCAAGGGCGTGCTCGCGGTCCCCGAGATCCCGCGGGGGCCCGAACGCCGCGAGCTCCTGCTCCGCTACGGCGACCTGGTCGAGTCACTGCACGGCACGTACGTGACGGCCTGCGACATGAACACCGGCCCGCCCGACATGGACGTGATCGCCGAACGCTCCTCGAGCGTCCTCGGCCGGACCGAGGCCAACGGCGGCTCGGGCACGTCGGCGCCGAACACGGCGGTCGGCGTGTTCCACGGGATCCGCGCGGCCGTCGCGCACGTGTTCGGCTCCGACGAGCTGGACGGGCGGACGGTCGCGGTCCAGGGGGTGGGCGCGGTGGGCGGCCCGCTCTCGCGCATGCTGGCCGAGGCGGGCGCGCGGCTCACGGTCGCCGACGTGGACGACGTTCGGGCGAAGGAGCTCGGCGAGGAGCTCGAGGCCGAGGTCGTCCCGGCGGACCGCATCGCCGAGGCCGAGTGCGACGTGTTCGCACCGTGCGCGACCGGCGGCGTCCTGAACGCGGACACGATCGCGAACCTGGGCTGCCGGGTGATCGCGGGCGCCGCGAACAACCAGCTGGGCGAGCCCGCCGACGCCGAACGCCTGGCCGATCGCGGCATCCTGTACGCGCCCGACTACGTGGTGAACGCGGGCGGCGTGATCCACCTCGTGAGCTACGAGATGCTGGAGGAGACCGACGCGGACGTGGAGCGGCGCCTCCGCGCGATCGGCGACACGCTGTTCGAGGTGTTCTCGCGCGCCGAGGCCGACGGGATCTCGACCGGCGCCGCCGCCGACGCGATCGTCGGGCAGCGACTGGCCGCCGCGAGGGCGTCCTGATGGCCCGCGACCTCGCGTCGATGGAGTGCGTGCCGTGCAAGGGCGGCGTGCCGCCGCTCGACCACGACGAGATCGAGTCGTTCCTGACCGACCTTGGACACGAGTGGCGCGTGGTCGACGACCACCACCTCGAGAAGGAGTACGCCTTCAAGGACTTCAAGGAGGCGCTCGCGTTCACGAACCGGGTGGGCGAGCTTGCCGAGAGCGTCGGGCACCACCCCGACATCTACCTCGCATGGGGCAAGGTGCGGCTGACCGTGTGGACGCACAAGATCGACGGGCTGAACGAGGCCGACTTCGTGTTCGCGGCCAAGGCCGACCGGGCGCTGGCGGCATGACCTACACGCTGACGGACGGCCGCGAGATCCTGGCGGGAACCCCCGGCGCGTTGCGCGCGACGCTCGGCGGGCTGTCCGAGCACTGGCTCGAGGCGGACGAGGGACCGGGCACCTGGAGCCCGTGGCAGGCGCTCGCCCACCTCACGCACATCGAGGAGCGCGACTGGCTGGGCCGGATCGACACGATCCTGGTCCACGGCGCCGACGAGCCGCTCGGGCCCGTAGACCGTGAGGCCGGGTTCGAGCGCTTCGCGGGCTGGGACGCCGGGAGGGTCCTCGACCGCTTCGAGGAGCTGCGCCGGAAGAACCTGACGGCGTTCGACGAGCTGAACCTCGGCCCCCAGGACCTGATGCGGGTGGGGCGCCACCCCGAGCTCGGCGAGGTCACGCTCGGCCAGCTGCTCGCCACGTGGGCGGTCCACGACCTGAACCACGAGTCGCAGATCGTGAAGACGCTGGCCAAGCGCTACCGCGATGCGGTCGGCCCCTGGCGGCCGAACCTCGGGGTGGTCGACCTCCCCTAGCCGCTACGCGTCGGCCGAGACCAGGCCGAGCTCGCGCAGCGTCCCCCACGGGATCACGTGGCAGTACGGCTCGTGCCCGTTCTTGTCGTAGTAGGCCTGGTGGTAGTCCTCGGCGGGCCAGAACGTCCCCGCGGTCGCGATCTCGGTCGCGATCGGCCGGTCGAACCGGGCCTGCGCGCGGTCGCGCGAGGCCTCGGCGGCGCGCTGCTGCTCGTCCGAGTGCGTGAAGATCGCGCTGCGGTACTGGTCGCCGACGTCGGGGCCCTGGCGGTCGACCTGGGTCGGGTCGTGCATCGCCCAGAACACCTCCAGCAGCTGGTCGTAGCTCACGACCGAGGGGTCGAACCCGACCTTGAGCGCCTCGGCGTGGCCGGTGCCGTGCGAGCAGACCTCACGGTAGGTGGGGTGCTCGGTGTGGCCGCCGGTGTAGCCGACCTCGGTCGACAGGACGCCGGGGACGCGCTCGAACACGTACTCGACCCCCCAGAAGCATCCGGCTGCGAACGTCGCGGTCTCGGTGGACATGCTGAACGTCCCTCCTTCGGATGGGCTCATCCGTTCAGTCGCTCTGCCGGCAGGAACGTTACGCCCCCGGCCGGAAAAGGGACCCGCGGCAGGTTTGCGGTTCCCTGCGGTGGGTAGCGGGCGGCCGGAGAAAGGGGGTGCCCATGCGAACACGCATGGTCGTCGCAGGCGGGCGAACGCCCGGAGGCCGCACCGGAGGGAGGACGAGATGAGCGCTCGCAGGCCGCGGTTGCGGCTCGTAGCGATCGTGGCGGCGCTGGCCGCGGCCACGATCCTCGTGGCACCCGGCCCGGTCCACGCCGGGACGACGAAGACCTACGTGGTGCTGTACAAGGGGACCTCGGTGCCCGCCGATGCGGCGAACACGATCGCCGCGGCGGGCGGCAGCCTGACGGTCGCCTATCGACAGATCGGCGTGGCGATCGCGTCGTCCGATAGCCCGACGTTCCGGAGCGCACTGCTTGCCGACAGCCGCATCCAGGGCGCGTCGGCGACGGAGGGGTTCGGCATCCGGCTCGAGGACGACGATGTCGCCGCCGACCCGGTGCTCCCGAGCACGCCGGCCCCGGGCGCGGACAGCCTGTCCGGCCTGCAGTGGGACATGGACCAGATCCACGCGCCGGAGGCGCGCGCGATCAACGGCGGCAGCCCGGACGTTTTGGTCGGGGACATCGACACCGGTCTGGACTACACGCACCCGGACCTGGCCGCCAACGTGGACGACGCCAACAGCGCCAACTGCGTGAGCGGGGTCGCGGTGCAGGGCAAGGTGGCCGCCAACGACGACAACGGTCACGGCACGCACACGGCCGGCACGATCGCGGCGGAGCTGAACGGCATCGGCATCGTCGGCATCGCGCCGAACGTGAGCATCGCCGGGATCAAGGCCGGCAACGCCGACGGGTTCTTCTTCCCGGAGGCCGTGATCTGCGCGTTCATGTGGGCCGGCAGCCACGGGTTCGACGTGACGAACAACAGCTACTTCGCCGACCCCTGGCTGTTCAACTGCAAGAACGACCCCGAGCAGCGGGCGATCTGGCAGGCCGAGCGCCGCGCGATCAAGTTCGCGATGGGCAACGGCGTGGCCGTGGTGGCCTCCGCCGGGAACCAGTCCGACGACCTCGCACATCCCACGCAGGACGTGACGAGCCCCGACGACACGACGCCGGTCACGCGCGCGATCACCAACGCGTGCTCGGTGGTGCCGGCAGAGGTCCCGGGGGTCATCACGGTGGCCGCGGACGGCAACCTCGAGCTGAAGTCGTTCTACTCGAGCTACGGCATCGGCGTGGTCGACCTGACCGCTCCGGGCGGCGACTCGATCCTGCAGCTGACGCCGGCGGCCGTGAACGGCCGGGTGCTGTCGACCTGGCCCGCGTCGCTGCTCAACGTGACCTGTGCGGCCGCCCGTCGGGTGGTTGACGCCTCGGGCGCGACGTACTGCTACCAGCAGGGGACATCGATGGCCGGGCCGCACGTCGTCGGCGTGGCGGCGCTGGTCATCAGCCAGTTCGGGCACATGATGCCCGGGGCCGTGGCGTCGATCCTCAACTCGACGGCCGATCCGCTGCCGTGTCCGCCGGACCCGTCGATCTACGACCCGTTCCCGGCGGTCGACAACGGGGCGCCGCAGGTGTGCACCGGCGGTCCCGCGTACAACTCGTTCAACGGTCACGGCCAGGTGGACGCGCTGGCCGCGATCTCCTAGCGCTCCGAAGGAAGCGCGTGGCGAGGGCCGGTCCGCGAGCGCGGACCGGCCCTCCGCCGCCTCAACCCTCGAACGACCCGGCCGCCTCCAGGACGAGGTTGACCTCGTCCGGGCCGTGCTCGGTCCCGATCGTCCACAGCTCGTAGCCGCTCGGCGGCAGCCAGACGCCGCGGTCGAGCATGTGGTGGAAGAACCGCGCGTACCGGTCGTGATCGGCGGCCCTCGCGCCGTCGAAGTCGCGCACCGGGCCCGCCGAGAAGAACACGCTGAGCAGCGAGCCGGCGCGGTTCGCCGTGACCGCGGAGCCGTTCGATGCCAGGCGCCCGGCGACCCCGTCGGCGAGCGTCGCGGCGGTCTCCGTCAGACCGGCGTACGGGTCGAGCTGCTTCGCGAGATCGAGCGCGGCGATCCCCGCGGCCACGGCCACCGGGTTCCCCGACAGCGTCCCGGCCTGATACACGGGCCCGGCCGGCGCGAGCCGCTCCATCACGTCCCGCCGCCCGCCGAACGCGGCGCACGGGAACCCGCCGCCCATGACCTTGCCGAGGACGGTCAGGTCCGGGACGACGTCGTACTCGCCCTGCGCGCCGCCGAACGCGATCCGGAACCCGGTGATGACCTCGTCGAACACGAGCAGCGCGCCGCTCGAGCCGCAGAGCTCGCGCAGGCCGTCGAGGAAGCCGGGCTCGGGCGGGACGACGCCCATGTTCGCCGCGACGGGCTCCACGATGACGGCGGCGATCCGCTCGCCGTGCTCCTCGAACGCCGCTTGGACCGCCTCCAGGTCGTTGAACGGCGCGGTGAGCGTGTCTCGCGCGGCGCCCTCGGTCACGCCGGGCGATCCGGGGATCCCGAACGTCGCCACCCCGCTGCCGGCGCCCTTGGCGAGAAGGGCGTCCGAGTGGCCGTGGTAGCAGCCCTCGAACTTCAGCAGGAGCGGCCGGCCGGTGAACCCACGCGCGAGGCGGATCGCGCTCATCGCGGCCTCGGTCCCGCTCGAGACGAGCCGGACCTGCTCGACCGCGGGCATGGCGGCGGTGATCCGCTCGGCCAGCTCGACCTCGAGCTCGGTCGGCGCGCCGAGCGAGGTCCCTTGCCCGGCCGCGTCGGTCGCGGCCTTCACGATCTCGGGCCGCGCGTGTCCGAACAGCAGCGCGCCCCACGACTGCACGAGGTCCACGTACCGGTTGCCGTCGGCGTCGAACACGTACGCGCCCTCGCCCCGGACCGCGAACCGAGGCGTTCCCCCCACCGCGCCGAACGCCCGCACCGGCGAGTTCACCCCGCCCGGGATCACGCGCCGTGCGCGTTCGAACAGGTCGTCGGAGTGAGACACGGCGGCAGCCTACCCGCGTGTCTTCACTCGCCGACGGGCCAGTGTTCGAGCGTGAGTTCCTTCATCGGGAAGTCCTTCGGGTTCCCGGTGGCGAGCCGCGCGTTGATGCCCGCCGCCGCCGCTGCGATGAGCGCGTCCGCTTGGGTAAGGGTGCGTCCCTTCATCCGATACTCGCGCCGCCACCATCCCGCGAGCCGACCCTCGGCCATGCCGAGCGGTGCCACGGCCAGCCCCTCGAACAAGGCCGTCGCCTCCTCGCGCTCTCGAGGTCGCAGTCCCGAGGTCACCTCTTCGACGGTGACCGCGCACACATAGGGAGTGTCTCCGGCCGGTTCGAGGGCGTCGATGCGAGCGATCGTCCTCGGTCTTCCCTTGAGGGCATCTATCACGATCGTGGTGTCCAGAACGATGGGAGCCATCAGCCGACGCGCCGCGGGTCCTCCCGGCGTGAATCGTGGACCCACCTCGCAACATCCTCGGCCTCGTCCCAGGGGTGGCCCTCATCGGAGATCGTTCCGAATGCCGATCGGATCTTCTCCCACCGTCGATCGGAATCGAGCTGCTTGCGGACCGCTTCGGCGATGTAGGGGCTTCGCTGTCTCGGCCCGACCTTTCGGTCGATCTGCTCGACGAGCTCGTCCTCGAGACTGATATGCACACGCATCAGCACACACGATAGCACAACAGCGGGCGGCCCCGAGGCCGGAGGGGAGCGCCTCGAGACCGCCAAGTCAGGCGGTGAGCCAGTCCGCAGCGTCCTTGGCGTGATAGGTGAGGATCAGGTCGGCGCCGGCCCGGCGGATCGACGTGAGGACCTCGAGCACGGCCTTGCGCTCGTCCAGCCAGCCGTTCTGCGACGCGGCCTTCAGCATCGCGTACTCGCCCGAGACGTTGTAGGCGGCCATCGGGAAGCGGGTCTGGTCCTTCGCTCGCCGGATCACGTCCAGGTAGGGGAGCGCCGGCTTGACCATGACGACGTCGGCGCCCTGCTCGATGTCGGAGGCGATCTCGCGGATCGCCTCGTCCGCGTTCGGCGGGTCCATCTGGTAGCCGGCGCGGTCGCCGAACCGTGGCGCGCACTCGGCCGCCTCACGGAACGGGCCGTAGAACGCGGACGCGAACTTGGCCGCGTACGCCATGATCCCCACGCGCTCGGACCCCCCCTCGTCGAGCGCGTCTCGGATCGCCGCGACCTGGCCGTCCATCATGCCGCTCGGCCCCACCATCTGCGCGCCGGCCTCGGCCTGCGCGAGGGCGATCCGCCGGTAGCGTTCGAGCGTCGCGTCGTTGTCGACCTCGCCGTCCTCGGTCAGCACGCCGCAGTGGCCGTGGTCCGTGTACTCGTCCAGACACAGGTCGGCGATCACGACGTGCTCGTCGCCGAGCTCCTCGCGAAGGACCCGCAGCGCGCGCTGCGCGATCCCGTCGGGGTTCCAGGCCTCCGAGCCCTCGGGGTCCTTGCGCTCGGGGACGCCGAACAGCATGAAGGCGAGCACGCCCTTGCCCGCGATCTCGGCCGCCTCCTTGCGGAGCGACTCGAGCGTGTGCTGGGACTGCCCGGGCATCGAGCCGATCGGGACGGGTTCGGACACGCCCTCCTTCACGAACAGCGGCGCGATCAGGTGCCGGGGCGCGAGCTCGACCTCTCGGATCAGCGCCCGGAGCGCCGGCGTGCGCCGCATGCGCCGGGGACGGTGGCGTGGGAAGGCCATGGGCCTCGATGATAGAGCGCGAGGGCCGTCGTCGAGGCCCTAGACGCGGGGCCGCAAGGCCCGCTCGACCGCGGCGACCAGGCCGTCGATCGTGTGGGGCGACGCCACCGCATGGACGCGGAGGCCGTGTTCGCGCGCCTCTCGCGCCGTCACCGGGCCGATGCACACGACCTTCGGGCTACCCTTGACCGTTCCCAGCGCACCGACGAACCCGCGAACGGTCGAGGCGCTCGTGAACGTGACGGCGTCGACCTCCCCGCCCTGGAGGGCCGAGCGAGCATCGGCAGGCAGGCGTCTCGCGAGTCGGGTCCGATAGGCGTCCACGCGGATCGGTCGCCAGCCCTTGCGTTCGAGCGCGGCCTCGAGGCCCTCGGGTGCGACGTCGGCTCTGGGCATCAGCACGCGGCCGTCTCCGCGGGGGAACACCCGCGCGAGCCCCGCGGTCGTGAAGGTCTTCGGGACGAGGTCGGCCTCCCGACGGCTCCAACGACGGAAGGCCTCCGCGGTGCCCTCGCCCACCGCCGCCACCCGGGCGCGGACGTCGCGCGGACTCAGGCGTTCGGCCAGGACCTGAACGGTCCGAGGGCTCGTGAGCGTGACCCACGCGAATGCATCGCCCGAGAGCTCGCCGAGCGCCCTCGTCAACGCCGCCGAGCGCACGGGCGCGAGCTCGATGCCCGGCGCGAGGATCGCGCGAGCGCCGCGCCGGCGAAGGAGCGTCGCCAGCTCGTCGGCCTCTGGACGCGGGCGGGTGACGAGGACGGTTCGGCCCGCGAGGGTCTTCGAGGAGGCCGTCACGGCCGGACGAGACCGAGGATCTCGTCGGCGCCGCCGGCCGATAGCTCCAGCGCGGCGAGCCCGGCCGCCCCGTCCGGCGTCGCGGCCTGGACCTCCGCGCGGGCGAGGCGCCCGCCATCGGGCGTGAGCGCGATCGCGATCATGCGGATCCCGGCCTCCGAGCGCTCGGCGTACGCCCCCAGCGGGAGCGCGCACCCGCCGCCGAGCCGTGCCATGATCCCGCGTTCGGCTTCGAGCGCGTCCCGACTGGGGCCGTGGTCGAGCGGCGCGAGCGCCTCGAGCGTGGCGCCGTCGTCCGCCCGGGCCTGCACCGCCAGGCAGCCCTGGCCGGGGGCCGGCACCATCTCGGACAGCGACATCGGCGAGGCGTGTTCGGGCACGACGCCGAGACGCAGCAACCCGGCCGCCGCGAGGATCAGCGCGTCGGCCTCGCCGTCGGCGAGCTTGCGCAGGCGCGTGTCGACGTTGCCGCGCAGGTCCTTCACGGTGACGTCGGGCCGCCACCGGAACACCTGCGCCTGCCGCCGAACGCTGGACGTCCCGACCCGGGCGCCCGGCGCGAGCTCGCCGTCGCGCGTGACGAGGACGTCGAGCGCGGACGCGCGTTCGGGCACGGCGGCGATCGCGACGCCCTCGTCGTCGACGGCCGGCAGGTCCTTGGCCGAATGCACGGCGAGGTCGACCTCGCCGTTCAGGAGCGCGCGCACGATCTCGGTGACGAACAGGCCCTTGACCCCGGCGGGGTCGCTCGACGGGTCGGCCCCCCGATCGCCCGAGGTCGTGATCGGGACGAGCTCGGTCTCGACGCCGTTCCTGCCGAGGGCAGCGACGACCTCGTTCGCCTGGGCGAGCGCGAGCCTCGAGCCGCGGGTCCCGATCCGAAGGGTCACTCGCCGGGCGGTTCGATCCCGAGGAGCTCGGCGAGCGTTCGGGCGTCGGTGTCCGGGGCGTCGGAAGCCCTGAGCCGGGTGATCGGCCCGTGCAGGAGCTTGGCGACCACGCCGCGGGCGAGCGCCTCGACGGCCTCGCGCTCCGCGGGCTCCAGGCCGGCCAGGTCCGAACGGAAGCGCTCGAGCTCGGCCCTGACGACGGCGTCGCCCCGGTCCTGCATCGCGCGGAACAGCGGCCCGAGGCGCTCGGCTCGCCGTCGTTCGGCGTAGCGCCGCACCTCGTCGCCGACGATCGCGTGGGCGCGCTCGATGTCGGCCGCGGTCTCGGCCGCCCGGACGGCCACGGACGCGCGCAGTCCGTCGATGTCCACCAGGGTCACGTTCGGCAGGTCGCCGGCGGGCGGCTCGACGTCGCGTGGCACGGCGATGTCCAGGACGAACAGCGGGCGGTCGCGCCCAGCGGTCGCGTCGCGGAGCAGGGGCTCGGACAGCACGACGCCCGCCGCGCCCGTCGCCGAGATCACGAGGTCGGCGCCGGCGACCGCCTCCGGCAGGTCGGCCAGGTCGCCCGGCTCGGCCTCGGTGCGGCCAGCGAGCGCCCGCGCGCGTTCGAGCGAGCGGTTCAGGACGCGGACGGTCGCCACGCCACGTCGCCGAACGTGCTCGACCGCGAGCGCCGACATCTGGCCGGCGCCCACCACGACGGCGTGCCGCCCCTCGAGCCCGCCGAGGGCCTCGGCCGCGAGGTCCGCCCCGGCCGACACGAACACGTCGGGCGCCGCCCCCACGCTCGTCTCCGAACGCACCCTGCGGCCGGTCCGCGACGCCGCCTGGAACAGCGCGCCGAGTACCGTCCCGCCGGCCTCCTCCGCGTCGGCCCGCCTCCACGCCTCGCGGACCTGCGACAGGATCTGGGGCTCGCCCAGGACCATCGAGTCCAGGCCGCTCGCGACCGCGAACAGGTGCTCCGCCGCGTCACCCTCGTAGTGCGAGTACAGGGGCTCGGCCAGGTCGTCGGCGGCGACGCCGCGAGACTCGCAGAGCACGCGCTTGAGCGCCTGGAACCCGGCGTGATACGACGGCACGCTGCCGTAGATCTCGACGCGGTTGCACGTCGACAGGATCACCGCGCCGTCGATCGCGGGGTCGTCCTCGGTCCGGCGGTAGGCCTTGACGAGATCCTCGTCGGCGAACGCCAGCCGTTCGAGCAGCGCGACGTCCGCGTGCCGGTGCGAGACGCCGAGGGCGAGGACGGCCATGGGCTGACGATTCTAGTCAGGCGGCCGCGAGAGCCGACCCGTCGAGCGGGCGGCGGGGCCGGGTAGCATCTCGGGCCGCCTGCACCGGAACGCGAACGGAGATCTCGGACATGGAACGAGGGAGGGCCCGCGACCTCGGCGTCGTGATCGGCACGTATCCCACCGGACCCCTGAACGCGATCACGGACGTGGGTGGCGTTCGGGTCGGGCACGCCACGGTCGTGCGCGATCGGTCTGCGGACGGCGCCGGTGCCGTTCGGACCGGGGTGACGGCGATCTTCCCGCACGAGGGCCTTCCCTGGATCGAACGCGTGTACGCGGGCACGGCGGTGCTGAACGGGTTCGGCGAGATGATCGGAACCAACCAGATCGCCGAGTGGGGACTGCTGCACTCGCCGATCGTGCTGACGAGCTCGCTCGCGATCGGCCGCGCGTACGACGCCACGGTCCGGTGGCGGACGGAGCGGCACCGAACCACGACGCACGAGGGCGGTGACATGCCCGTCGTGGCCGAATGCGACGACTCGTTCCTGAACGACGTGACCACGTTCCCGTTGGCCGACGCGGACGTGTTCGAGGCGCTGGACGGCGCCCGCGGAGGTCCGGTGGCCGAGGGATGCGTGGGCGCCGGCACCGGCACGCAGTGCATGGACTTCAAGGGCGGCATCGGGACCGCATCTCGCACGGTTCCCGGCGGCTGGACCATTGGGGTCCTGGTGCAGACGAACTTCGGCGAGCGCGAGCTGCTTCGGATCGACGGCGTGCCCGTCGGCCGCGAGATCACCGACCTGATGCCGGTCGAGCATCGCGAGGGCTCGGCGATCGTCGTGGTCGCGACCGACGCGCCGATGGTGCCCCACCAGGCCCGCCGGCTGGCGGTCCGGGGCGGGCTGGGGCTCGGGCGCATGGGTTCGACCGGCCACAACGGGTCGGGCGAGCTGATGATCGCGTTCTCGACCGCCAACCGGATCCCGTTGTCCTCTGGCGACGGCACGGTTCCCGTCCGCGCGGTGCTCGACGGTCCCGGCCCGGGCTCGCCCGATGTGTACAACCACCTGTTCGCCGCGACCGTCGAGGCGGTGGAGGAGGCGGTCGTGAACGCGCTGTTCACGGCGGAGACGACCACCGGCCGCGACGGCCACGTCCTGCACGCGCTCCCGCTGGAGCGGACGCTCGAGATCCTCGCCCGCCACGGCCGCGGGCCTTTCACGGCCGACTAGTCGAACCGCATCGGGTCGAACGGCGCCGGGTCGAACGGCGGCTCGGTCCCCAGCACGAGCGCGGCGAGGTGCTCGGCGCTCGCCGCCCCGAGGATCACGCCCTCCGCACCGTGGCCGGTCGCGACGAACAGACCCTCGCGCACCATGCCGAGCAGAGGCCGCTCGTCCGGCGAGACCGGCCGGACCCCCGACCACGTCGCGAGCACCGGCGCCTCGGCGAGTGCCGGCACGAGGCGGGCGGCGCTCGCCGCGACCATGCGAGGCACGTTCAGGTCGAGGGGGTCGGCCGCGAACGAGGGCTCGCGAGACGTGCCGGTGAGCACCGAGCCGTCGGGCGCGGGCTGGATCATCGGCGAGACCTCCCTCGTCTCGGCCGCGTCCCCGAACTCGCGAAGGGTGAGCGAGAGTGGACCGGGCGCGTCGGCGTACCGGAGCTCGCCCGCGTGCAGCCGCCGCGCGCCGCTCTGGATCCAGTGACGGATCGGTGGTTGTTCGGGCATCGCGTGCACGAGCCACCCCCGGGCCGAGGCGATCGGGAGCGAGAGGCCGATCGGCCGAGCGACGGCGGGTGACCACGGCCCGGCCGCGAGCACCACGACGTCCGCCTCGAGGACGGCGTCGTCGGTCACGACGCCGGCAACGCGGTCGCCGCGCTGGACGAGTCGTCGCGCGGGCGTGTGATGCAGGATCGCGGCGCCCGCGCCCCGCGCCAGCGCGCCGAAGCACACCGTGAGCGCGAGGGGGTCGACGCGATGGCCCTCGTGCATCAGGTAGGCCTCGAGCACGTCGGGGGAGAGCGCGGGCTCGAGATCGCGGGCCTCGTCCACGCGTTCGGCGTCGACGCCGACGGCCCGGGCCTCCTCCACCCACGCCCGCAGGTCGCCCACCTCGTCCTCATCGATCGTGACGGCGAGCGTCCCGAGCGGCTCACGATCGAGGAAGAAGGGCGTCGGTGGGTCGGCCGCGACCTCGGCGTAGCGTTCGAGGCTCCTGCGGGCGAGCGGCGCGAGCACCTCGTCCTTCGACGTGTCGAGGTAGCCGAGGTTGCGACCCGATGCGCCTGCCGCGAGCTCGTCCTTCTCCAGGAGCGTGACCGAGGCGCCGGCGCGCCCGAGCTCGTACGCGCACGCCGTTCCGATGATCCCGCCGCCCACCACGACGATGTCCGGCACGCCGGGAGCCTACCGGTTGAGCCCTTCCGTAGAATCGGCCCCGGAGACGTGGCTGAGTGGCCGAAAGCAGCCGCCTGCTAAGCGGTTAGGGGGTGTTGAGCTCCCTCACAGGTTCGAATCCTGTCGTCTCCGCGGGGAGGAGCCCTCGGACGCGTGGGCCACGGCGTCCCGAACGATGTGGGCCGCGTGCGCGTCCGTGAGCTCGTAGACGACCTCGCGTCCTCGCCGGCTCGTCCGGACCAGTCCCGCCCAGCGCAGGACGCGCAGGTGCTGACTCACCAACGGCTGCGACACGCCGATCGCATCGACGAGCTCGTGGACGCAGTAGGCGTGGTCGGCCAGCAGGTCGATGACCGCGAGCCGGATCGGAGCGGTGAGCGCCCGCAGGAGCGAGCTGCCGGCCTCGTAGTGCTCGAGGTCCACTTGTCGTGAGGCAACGGGGGCTTCGGCGTGATGCGCGTTGGCCATCGGCGGCGTCTCCCATGCACGTATGCGCCTTAGACAGTATGAGACCTGTGCGGTTTCCTGCTGCCATGAGCGCCGGTACGGATGTGCGACGCGAGGAGACCGTGCGGTCGCGTTCGGGCCGCCGGCTCGTGCTCGGCCTCCTCCTCGTGCTCGTGGTGGTGGGGGCCGTGTGCTGGTTCTTCTGGGGCGGCTCGTTCCGGTTCCAGCCGGAGCACGGCGAGACCTTCTGGCACCTGCTCCACCAGAAGGGCCATTGGTACCTCGAGATCGTCATCAGCGGGGTCGAGACGATCCTGTTCGACGTGCTGATCGGGGTGATCGGCTGGCGCTTCCTGCTGAAGCCATACATCGAGCAGCGACAGCGACGCGCCGTCGAGGAGGACCACGCCCTCCACGGCATCGACCACCACGACTGAGCCCGGGCGGGTCGGGATCGCCGTGCTCTCGCGCGCTGCCTATCATCGGCGCGTGAGCACACGGGAGGAACGGGTGGCGCGCAACGAGGCCAGCGCGCGCGAGATGAACGAGCAGATCGAGGGCTCGTACGAGTCCCATCGGCTCGACACGTACCTCAGCGTCGTATGCGAATGCGGCCTGACCGAGTGCGACGTCTTCCTGCGCGTGACCAAGGCCGAGTACGAGGAGGTGCGCTCGGACCCGCGCCGGTTCCTGATCGAGCGATCCCACCTGGTCCCCGACGTGGAGAGCGTCGTCTCGGAGACGGACCGCTTCACGGTGGTCCAGAAGCGGGAGGGTCAACCCGCCGAGGTGGCGACCGAGACCGATCCGAGGAGCTGAGCCGTCCCTACGGCGGGAACAGCCCCCGGTCCTGGATCGCGGCCACGACGGCCTCGAACCCGAGTCCGGGCACAGCCTCGGTCAGCGCCGCCGGCGGGTAGGCCGCGTCCGCCTGCTGCACGATCACGAACCGGGCGCCGCCGGCCGGGTCGGTGATGTTCCACTGCGAGGCGGCCTGGTCCCAGACCAGATGCCACCATCCTGTCAGGGGCGAGAGCTGGCCGCTCGCGAAGCGCTTGTACGCGCGGATGCAGCTCGGGTGCTCGGGACAGGCCTCGACGGTGTCGGGGTTCGGCTCCTGGACGTCCATGCGCCGAGCCTAGCGGGTCGGCGGCACGGCGGCGTTCGAGGGGCCTTCCGGGCGGTGCTACGCTGGAGGATCAGCGCCGGTAGCTCAATGGATAGAGCATCTGACTACGGATCAGAAGGTTGGGGGTTCGACTCCCTCCCGGCGCGCTGACCTCCCCGCGTCGACCGAACGTGACGCGACGCCGTGGTGACTCCGGGCCGATGACCCGGTCGGATCATCCGGCAGGCCCGACATCGGCCCAGATGGTCCCGTCGGTGGCATCGACCGCGAGGCGGAGGATCGGAGTATCGCTGACGGTGATCGTGCGTTCGACGTGCGGCGCGACCGGGTCGACCTCGAGCACGTCGCCACCGCTCGCGATCCAGACCGAGCCGAGACCGACGACGACATCCTCGGCGTCGGTCCCGACCGGGATGGCCGCATGGACCTCGCCGCTCTCCTCGACGATGGGGGTGAGACTGCCGAGCGTCGTATCGAGGACCCACACGAACCCTTCACCGATCGCGAGCCGGTCAAGCCCACCGGACAGGCGGATCCGGTCGACGATCCCGCGTGTCTCCGGGTCGATGCGCCAGACGGCGCCCGCGAACTCGTCCAGCACCCAGACCGCGTCGGAGCCGACCGCGATCGCGTCCGGCGTTTCGCCGACCTCGATGACGTCTGCATGCTCGGTGTGCGGGTCGACGGCGATCACGTATCCCTGACTCAACGTGATCCAGACCCGCCCGAATCCGACGGCGAGGTCCTCCGCGGTCGTTGGGGTGGGGACGTTCGGCGGCCGGAAGGCGATCGGATCGCCCGCAACGCCGGTCCCGGGGTCGACCTGATACAGCTCGCCTCCCACGAACCAGACCCCAGCCTCCCCCGCATCGACCCCGGTCGTCAACAACCCGGAGATCCCGCGAACCGGCGTGTTGCTGCCGTCCTCGGGATCGATCTTGAGGACGTTCGGCGAGCGGATGAGCCAGACGCTCCCGGCTCCGGCGTCCAGGTCGTGGGACACCGCCCGCGCGGTGGCGGGGAGATCGGAGCGAACGCGTAGCAGCTCCCCCGTCAGCGCATCGAGCTTCACGAGTGAATCCGGAGGCGGACCATCGGGCGCCGTCCCCGTGATCGCTCTCGCGGACGGCGTACCGTCCTCGCGCGTGGCGACGACGAACAGCACCAACGCGGCGAAGACCGCGACTGCCCCGAGCCCGATCACGAGCATCCGTTGACGGCGCCGATCCGGCATCGTCGGCTCGATCGCCCGGCGGCGCCGGTCCGCCTCCTCGGGGGGGATCGGGTCCGCGAGCCGGTGGCCGTCCACGGCCTCGAGCGAGTACAGCCGCCACTCACCTTCGATCCCCTTCAGGTGATGGAGCCCGTGGTCGTGGAACTCGAGACTCGAACCCGCGACGACGTCGCGCAAGCTCGACGAGACGAATACCTCGCCGGGTCCCGCGACGGACATCACGCGGGCCGCGGTATTCACGGCGATCCCGGCCGGCTTCTCGTCGCCCGTTTCGAGCTCCCCGGCGTGGACGCCGGCTCGGAGCTCGAGGCCGATCTCGCGTACGGCTTCGCAGATCGCTGCGGCGCAACGGATCGCGCTTCCCGGACTCTCGAACATCGCGAAGAACCCGTCTCCGGCCGTGTCGAGTTCCTTGCCTCCGAATCGCTTCAACTCGCCGCGAACGATGGTGTGATGACGGCGGATGAGGGCACGCCAGCGAGCGTCGCCGAGCCCGCGGGCGATGTCGGTCGAACCGACGATGTCGGTGAACAGGACGGCCGCGAACCGTCGGCTCGCGCCACTTGGCAACATCCGTGGAGTTTCGCGTGGCGACGGCGGGGCCGCAAGGCGGGCGCTCGACACGCGACCGCATCGACGGCTCGCGATCGGTGATCGATCTCATCGGTCGGCGCCGGACGATCGGCTCACGAGCCTCCGGCCGGGTACGGATCGTGCCCCCAGGTGGGTTCGACCCTACCGGGCGGGCTCGTCCGCGGGCTCGTCGCGGGGCGTGAGCGAGATCAGCCGTCGAGCGACGTGAACCTCCGGTCCGAACCCCGCCAGCCGAGCGACGAGGTCGTCGGCCGATGCATCGAGCGCCTCGTCCGTCATCGGGTCGAGCGCGTCGAGGATGAACAGTGCCGAGGCCGTGTCGTCGCCGAGGTGCGTTCGGCGCGCCTGGCGCCAGTTCCAGCGCCGGCACGTGACGCCGGCGTCGTCGCACCACACCACCTCGCCGGGATCGGGGTGCTCGACGACAGGTTCCCCGTCCGCCACGGTGTCGAACGGCTCCGTCCCGCCGGCCCGGACCAGGCGAGGCGGGCCGACGTAGCGGGTCAGGTCCTCTCCGCCGAGCGGGACCTGGTGCAGCACCGAGAGGGCGTTGTAGAGGTCGGTGAGTCGGTTGACTCGCGGGAGCCCCGCCCCCGCACGCCGCAGGAGCGCCTCCAGGCTGTTGCGCGTGCGTTGCGGCTTGGCGCCGAACGCCCGGTAGGCCTCGCGCCACGCCGCGACGGCCGGGATCTCCTCTACCGGCCGGTCTCGGAGCGCCTGCGTCGCGCTGGCCTCCGCCTCCCGCAACAGCGCCTCGTCGGCCTGGTCGCTCGGACCCGGGACGAGTCCGTCCACGGCCAATAGCAGGGCCCGGTAGTCCGGCCGCAGCGCGAACACCTCGGCGTCCACGGAGGCGCCGGCGAGGAACTCCCGGAGCAGGCCGTCCACTCCCTTCCTCCGCCCCGGGGCCACCGCTCCCGCGTCAGCGGCTCGCGGTTCGGGCATCCCGATCGCCGAGATCGATCACGGGCGGGCCGTCCGACCCGGCCACGATCCTCGAGGCGGTCCGCACCAGGATCTCCTGGATCATCCGCGCGTAGTCCCAGCCCGCCGCGCGCGCGGCGACGGGGAAGTACGAGACCGAGAGCGGGTCGTGGTACATGCCCGGCAGCGTGTTGATCTCGAGCAGCTGGGGGCGGCCCTCGCCGTCCATCCGGATGTCGACGCGCGCCACGTCGCGGCACTCGAGCGCCGTGAACGCCTGCATCGCGAGCTGCTCGATCTCGGCCTGCAGCGACGGCGTCAGGTCGGCGGGGCAGATCGCCGCGCGTCGTCCGGCCTCGCTGTCCTCGAAGAACCACTTCACCTCGTAGGAGGCGAAGTGCCGCAGCTCCGGTGGGAACGCGTCGAAGTTCTGCTCGACGATTGGGAGCGCGAGGAGGGGATCGCCGAACGCCGGGTTCCCCATCAGCGTGATCGTGAACTCGCGCCCCGCCAGGTATTCCTCGACCAGGATCGCGCCGTCCACGAGCGCGTGGATCTCCTCGACCTTTCGCATGAGGTCGGACGGGTGCTCGATCAGGTTGTCGTTGAACAGGCCCTTGCTCGAGCCCTCGGCGTTCGGCTTGACCAGCACCGGGAAGCGCAGCGCGTCCACCACGTTCTCGCTCGCGCCGTCCCCGAACACCAGGAACCGTGGCGTCGGCAGCCCGTGGAACCGCCACACCTTCTTGGTGAGCGCCTTGTCGAGCGCGATCGCGTGGGTGAGCGAGCCCGAATGCGAGAACGGGATGTCGAGCATCTCGAGCATCGCGGGCATCTGCGCCTCGCGCGACTGCCCGCGCCGCCCCTCGGCGATGTTGAAGACCAGGTCGATCGTGGGGCGGAGCGCGCGCAGGGTCTCGTACGCGTCCTCGTCGGCCTCGACGTCGATGCACGTGTGGCCGTTGGCCTCGATCGCCTCGTGGATCGCCGCGATCGTGGCCGGCTCGTCGAACTCGGCCTCGGCCTGCGAGACCTCGTCGAACCCCGCCCCCTCGTGACGGACGTTGTAGGTGAACGCGACGCGCATCGGCGGACGGTATCAGGGGTTGCGTTCGGGGTCTATCCGTCCTTGGTCGCAGACGCCGCCTCGTCCAGTGGCAGCGCGGCCAACCGGGACTGCGCGGCGCGCGTGAGGGTGCGTGAGCGGACGGCGCCCCGGGACACGATCTCCAGGAACTCCTGCCCCGGGATCCGGTACAGGCGGCACGGCGTCGTGGTGCGGACCGTCGCCACCCTCGGGACCCGCCGAAGGAGCCCGATCTCGCCGAAGTAGTCGCCGGGGCCGAGCTCGGCGACGGGGCGCTCCCCGTCCGGCGTGGAGGCCGAGACCTCGAGCGTCCCGTCGAGCACGACGAACAGGTCGTCCGGCACATCGCCCTGCCGGACGACCACGGCCCCGGCCTCGACCGGCTCCTCGCGCATGACCTCGGCCACGTGTTCGAGCGTGGCGCGCGAGGCGCCCCGGAAGATCGCGAGCCGGCGCAGCGGCGCGACGCGCACCCGCAACGGCTCGGCGCGCGCCTCGATCGACCGGTCGATGGCTTTGGACTGCAGGAGCACGCCGCAGCCGGCCACGACCATGATCGCGCCGCCGATCAGCAGCGCGGCCTGGAGACCGACGGTGGTCACCAGGATCGGCGCCAGGACGGAGCCCAACAGGATCCCGGCCACGATGAGGGCGTCCAGCGTTCCGAACGCGCGCCCCAGGACCTCGGCGCCGAGCAGCCGCTGCAGCGACGTGACGACCAGGACGTCGACCACGATCATCGCGGCCCCCTCGACCAGCAGGACGGCGAGCGCGATCGAGGGCTCGCTCACCAGCGCGATCGTGGCCATCGGCAGCCCGCACAGCACCGCCGCGACGGCGAGCACGAGCGCCGCCTCCGACCGTCTCGAGAGCCGGTGGGCGAGCCCGGCAGCCGCGATGCCGCCGGCGCCGATCGCCGCGTACAGGAAGCCGAGGCCCTCGACGCCCATCCCCAGCCGCTGCGTCGAGGTGAGCGCGTACAGCACGGTCTCCATCCCGTACAGGACGTTGGTGGCCACCTGCGTCACGACCAGCGCGATCACGAACGCGCTGGAGGTGAGCGCGCGCAAGCCCTCGAACACGTCCGGGGAGGGGCCGGCGACGGCCGCGGTGACCGGGACGTTGGCCGGGCGATCGGGACCCAGGTCGGCGCGGATCGCGAACGTGAGCCCGGCCGAGATCAGGAACGTGACGCCGTTGACCGCGAACGCGGCGGTCGGAGAGCCCAGGATCAGCAGGACCCCGCCGAGCGCGGGGCCGAGCGCGTAGCTCAGGTTCGTGGCCGTCGCCGACAGGGTGTTGACGATCGACAGGTCGTCCTCGCCGACGATGCGGGGGATCGCCGCGTTCACGCACGGGCTGTACGCCACCGAGAACGTGGTCGCGATCCCGGCGAGCACGATCGCGGCCGAGGGCGTGCCGTCGCCGGCTGCGACAGCCGCCAGCGCGAACATCACCGCCGCGCGGATCAGGTCCGACTGGATCATCGTCCGGCGTCGCGGCCACCGGTCGGCGATCAGCCCCCCGATCGTGCCGAACACCACGTATGGCAGCAGACGCACGATCCCCGCCGCGGCGACCCATGCGCCCGACCCCGTCCGCTCAAGGACGAACACGATCAGCGCGACGTTGTAGAGCCAGTCGCCGATCTGCGACAAACTCATGCCGGAGATGAGGAGGCGAACGTTGCGGTCGTGTAGCGGCGTCCAGAGCGTGCGCTCCACTGCGGGCCTGCCCCCTCCTCGAACGCGCGAGTATGCCCTCGGGGCCGGAGCCCGGTCCAACGCATCCGCGCGGCGACGGGCCGTGTTGTCTAGCATCCGGGCATGGATGACGACGCCTTCACACCCGGGACCCCCGAGGTCGAGCTCCAGGACCTCGCCACCGTGCTCATGGCCGGTGGGCCGTTCAGCAACAAGCGGGGGCACGCGCTCCTGACCAACGACCGCGTGCTCTTCAGTGATCAGACGTTCGACGCGGCGATGTCCACGGCCGTCGGCGGCGTGCTGGCCGGGTCGCTCGCCGCCGGGCTCGAGAAGCTCCGCAAGGAGCACCCGCCGATGGTCGACCTGCCGCTCACCGACATCACGAGGGTCGCGCACGTGACCAAGCTCACCGTGCGGGACATCCTGGTCATCGAGACCGCGGCGGGGGAGGCGGCGCGGTTCGCGAACGGCTTCAAGGCCTGGAGCCCGCTGCTGCGGCGGACCCTGGCCGAACGCCACGGCAAGGCGGTGGCGGACGAGGGCGAGAACGCCTTCACGGTCGCCTGACCGTTCGAACCGTATCTCGGCACACGCCTATCCTGATCGCAGCATCCGGTCGGAGAGGAAGGGAGGCACCGCATGTACGGCACGCTCGCACGCATGAAGATCAAGAAGGAGAACCTCGACAAGGTGCGCGAGATGATGGACCCGAGCGCGCAGCGGAAGGTCGAGGGCTTCCGGGCCAGCTACGTGGTGGTCCCCGACCAGCGTGACGATGAGATCTGGCTGCTCGCGGTCTTCGAGGACGAGGCCTCCTACAAGAAGAACGCCGCCTCGCCCGAGCAGGACAAGGAGTTCCGGGCCTACCGCGCGCTCCTGGAGGACGATCCCGAGTGGATCGACGGGCAGATCGAGGTGTACGAGGGCTAGGCCCGGCGGCCTCAGCTCGAGAACGCCGTCCAGTTGCTCACGATCATCCCGACCGCCAGGAACGCGGCGAACGCGACCGCGACCGTGAGCCCGACGCGGCGAAGGCTCCAGCGCTGGATCGAGATCGGCTCGCGTTCGGGCACGAAGGAGCGGAACCGTTCGAGCAGGTCCCGCCCGTCGCGCTTGAGCTCGTTCCGCAGCTGGGTCGGGCTCGCGACGCCGCGCGTGGCGGCGAACGCCTCCGCGATGTCGTCCTGCGTGAAGGACCGGAGCGCGGCTTTGTAGACGCGTTCGGCGTCCGAACGCAGCGCGAGCACCAGCATCATGTTCGCCAGGTCCACGGCCTGGCGCCACGGTGACGGGCGGACCTGCACGAAGAACACGTCGATCAGCTTGAGCTCGCTGTCGCGCACCATGAGGTTCGCGGGCTTGATATCACGATGGGCGAGACCGGCGTCCCACAGCATCCGGATCAGCGCGATGCCCTGCTCGATCACGGCATCGTCGATCTCCGCCTCGCCGATCTCCACCGCGCCCTCGAAGAACTCCATCACGATCATGTACTCGCGCTCGGGCGTGATCTCGACGATGCCGTAGGGCTTGGGGGTAGGCGCGCCGAGCTCGAACAGGATGCGCAGCGTGTAGTCCTCGTACTCGACGAAGCGCCGCACGGACTGGAACGGCGTCTCGTCCTCGAGCGCCCCGTACAGGATCGTGCGGCCGAGCTTGTACCAGCGGTCGGCCCGCACGTGGCTCTTCGCGTACAGCTTGGCGAACACGTACCGCTCGGGCCCGCTGCGGTCCCTCGCGACCTTGATCCGCAGCGGGGTCGAGCCGCCTGAGGCCTCCAGCCCCACGGGCTTGACGTCGAGCACGGTCAGGCCGAGCTGGTCCCGGATCGCCGAGACGATCGCCTGGCCCCGCCGCCCGCTCACGTCCAGGTGCGCCGCCTTGCCGCGCCGGTAGCTGACCGGGAACACGTCGTTGGGCGTGAACCACCGGAACATCGCCACGGCGACCGCGATCCCGAACACCGCACCGGCCACCGCGTCGCTCGGGTGGTCGACACCCAGGTACACGCGCGCGAGCCCGACCGCGATCAGCCCGATCCCGATCACCCACTTGGCGATCGAGCGCGGCCCTCCCGGCACCACGATCGCGTAGGCCAGGCCGACCGCGGTGACGGCCAGGCCGGCGACCGGGCGCGAGGGCATCGAGTAGCCGTCCCAGCCGGCCAGGATCGGGATGCCGAGGGGGCGCGGGCGCGCGATCAGCAGCGAGCTGTTGTACGTGACGATCTCGGCCACGACGATCGCCGCGAGGAACACGAACAGGTGCCGCCATCGGCGGAACAGGACCAGCGTCAGGATCACGGCCCATCGCAGGATCCGGATCGACCAGGCGGACGCCAGCCCGTTGACGAGCTTGGACAGGTTCGTGAGCCACGGCTCGCGGTGGCTCACCACCCACAGCTGGCGGGTGTGGTCCCACTTCTCGAAGAACTGCTCCACGGTGGGGAAGAGCAGGAAGCCGATCGCCGCGATCACGAAGTAGGCGAGCAGGATCAGGAACAGCCGGCCCGAACGGCCGAGCTCGCGCGGGAGCGGCGGCGCCTCGCCCGAGGGTCGCCGATGCGGCTCGTCCTGCTCGAACCGGCGCATCGGGTCCCCGCGGCGGGTGCCTGCGCTCGTCGTTCCGCTGGGGGTGTCCACGGGACGTTCGACTGTACTCCCCGCGGCGGGCGACCTCTTCACGCCCGCGGTGTCGGGGGTTCACAATCCGAGGCGATGAGCACCTGGACGGCACGACGGCTTGCCTGGACGATCGGCGTGGTCTCGCTGTTGCTGATGGTGGCAACGCTGGTCCTGATGTTCGTGGACCGCAACGCTGAGCTGCCGAAGGACGTCGGGTCGTGGGGACCCAACGACGTCTTCGACGTGATCGTCACGTTCGGGGTGCCGATCCTCGGCATCGCGATCGTCAACAAGCAACCTCGCAACGCGATCGGGTGGCTGTTCCTGATCGCCGCGCTCGCGCTCGGACTCGGCACCTTCGGTCAGACCTACGCCCTGCATGCATTGATCGCCGAGCCCGGAGCCCTGCCCGCCGGGAAAGCCCTGGGGTGGGTCAGCAACGTCGTGTGGCCGATCCCGGTCGCGGTCCTCATCCTGCTGTTCCTGTTGTTCCCGACGGGGCATCCCGTCACGCCCCGGTGGCGCATCGTCGGTTGGTTCACGCTCGCCATGCTCGTCGTCCTGGTGGCGGCGTCGATGGTCATCGCGACCGCGAACTGGTCCGACCCGTTCTACGAGGTCGCAGACGTCCAGCCGGGGGCCCTGGCCAACACTGCACGGTATGCGGTGGTGATCGCGGTCTTCGCCGAGCTGCTGGCGCTGTTCCTGTCGGTGGTATCGGTCGTCGTCCGGTACCGACGTTCCACCGGTGTCGAACGCCTGCAACTGAAGTGGTTCGTCTCCGCGGCCGCGGTCGCGGCGGTGACCTTCAGCACGAGCTTCTTCACCGACGCCGCGGTGTTCCAGGTCCTGGTCTCCGTCTCGCTGCTCGGCCTGTGGGCCGCGATCGGGATCGCGATGGTCAAGCACAGCCTCTACGACATCGACGTGATCCTGAACAAGGCGATCGCCTACGGCGCCCTGGCCGTGATCTTCACCGCGGTCTACGTGCTGATCGTGGTCGTGATCGGCGCCGTGATCGGGGTGACCGAGGGCCTGTCCCTGGTCGCCACCGCGATCGTCGCGGTGGCGTTCCAGCCGCTGAGGGAGCGGGCGCAGCACTTCGCGAACCGGCTCGTCTACGGCGAGCGGGCGACGCCCTACGAGGTGCTCTCGCGCTTCTCCGAACAGGTGGGCGAGACCTACTCGGGCGAGGACATCCACGTGCGCATGGTCCGGCTCCTGGCCGAGGGCACCGGGGCAACGTCGGCGGCGGTGTGGCTCAAGGTCGGCGAGGAGTACCGCCCGGTCGCCACCTGGCCGACGAACGGCCTGCCGGCGCCGGTCCGGTCGGTGGGCGGTCGCGATCCCGAGTTCGAGGGGGCAACCATGTCGGTCCCGGTCAAGCACCGCGGCGAGCTGCTCGGGATGCTCACCCTGGTCAAGCCCCCGAACGAGCCGCTCACGCCGGTCGAGCAGGGTCTCGTCAACGACCTGGCCGGGCAGGCCGCGCTCCTGCTCGCGAATTCCGTGCTGATCGAGGACCTGCGCGCCTCCCGTCAGCGGCTGGTCGCCGCGCAGGACGAGGAGCGCCGTCGCCTGGAACGCAACCTGCACGACGGCGCCCAGCAACAACTGGTCGCGCTCGGCGTCCAGCTGGGGCTCGCGCAGCGCCAGGCGCGTGAGGACGCGCCCGAGGTGGCCGAGACGCTCGAGCGGCTGCAGGCCCAGACCACCGACGCGCTCGAGAACCTGCGGGACCTCGCGCGCGGCGTCTACCCGCCGCTGCTCGCCGACCAGGGGCTGGCCGCCGCGATCGACGCGCAGGCCCGCCGCTCGCCGCTGCCCGTTCGCGTCGAGGCGGACGGCGTCGGCCGCTACCCGCAGGAGATCGAGACGGCCGTCTACTTCTGCACGCTCGAGGCCCTGCAGAACGCCGCCAAGTACGCGCAGCCGCAGGAGGTCGTCGTTCGGCTGCAGGAGGAGGGCGGGCGGCTCGTGTTCACGATCGAGGACGACGGACGGGGGTTCGACCAGGAGACCACCGAGCTCGGCTCCGGCCTGCAGAACATGTCCGACCGGCTGGCGGCGCTCGGCGGGCAGCTGTTCGTGGACTCGCGGCCCGGCCGGGGCACGATCGTCGAGGGGCGCGTCGCGGTGCCCTCGGGCGTCGCGACCGAACCGGTCTGACCCCTCCCACGTCGCGTTAGGCTCGCGGCCCGATGGACCGAGCCGAACGCCTGATCCGATCCGGCCTGATCCTCGCGTCCGACCTGGGCCTGGAGACCGTCCTGCAGCGCATCGTGGACGAGGCGGTCGACCTGACCGACGCCACGTACGGGGCACTGGGGGTGCTCGGGCCCGACGGCCGGATCGAGCAGTTCGTCACCACCGGCATCACGCCCGAGCAGCGCGCGGCGATCGGCGACCCGCCGACCGGACACGGGATCCTCGGCCTGCTGATCAGCGACCCGCGCCCGGTCCGCATCCGGAACCTCGCCGATCACGAGCTCTCCTTCGGCTTCCCGCCCAACCATCCCTCGATGACCTCGTTCCTCGGCGCGCCGGTGACCGCACGCGGGACCGTGTTCGGCAACCTGTACCTGACGAACAAGAAGGGCGCGGACGAGTTCGACCGGGACGACGAGGACGCGCTGGTCGTGCTCGCGGCGCAGGCCGGGATCGCGGTGGAGAACGCGCGCCTGTACGCCGAGGCGAACGCGCTGCGCGAGGAGGTCGAGCGCCTGGCGGTGCTCGAGGACCGCGAGCGGATCGCCAAGGACCTGCACGACGGCGTGATCCAGTCGCTGTTCGCGGTGGGGATGGGCCTGCAGGGGACGTCGATGGCCTCGGGCGATCCGCAGGTCGGCGAGCGGATCGACGCCGCCGTCGAGGAGATCGACCGCGTGATCCGTGACCTGCGCAACTACATCTTCGGCCTGCGGCCGGGCGCGCTGGCCGACCGCGCCCTCGATCAGGCGCTCCGCGAGCTGGTGGCCGAGTTCGAGCCGCGGAGCGGCGTGGTGACCGTCGCCGAGATCGACCCCGCGGTGGCATCCGACCTGTCCTCGGTGGCCGGCGACGTCCTGCAGCTGGCCCGCGAGGCGCTGTCGAACGTCGGCCGCCACGCGGGCGCCGCGACCTGCCGCCTCTCGCTCCTCAGGGACGGTGACCGGGCGGTCCTGGAGGTCGACGACGACGGCGACGGGTTCGACCCGTCGAGCGTGCCGCGCGGCGACGGCCTGCGGAACCTCGAGCAGCGGGCCGAGGCCGTGGGCGGCCGGGCCGAGATCGACTCGGCGCCCGGCCGCGGCACCACGGTTCGCGTCGAGTTCCCGCTGTAGCCGGCTACTGCACCACCAGCGCCGTCACCATCCCGAACATGCCGTGCGGTCCCTCCACGTGCGGAAGGATGTGGCAGTGGAAGGCCCACACGCCCGGGTAGTCGGCCTTGACGAACAGGTCGAACCGCTGGCCCGGGGCGATCATCAGCGTGTCCGCCATGTACCGCTGGACCTTCGGCAGGACGAACCCGTCCTCGGCCACGACCTCGAAGTGGAAGCCGTGCAGGTGCATCGGGTGGATCACCGCGCCGTCGTTGGCCATGTGGATCAGCACGCCGTCGCCCTGCTTGGCCACGATCGGCTGTGTGGCGGGGAACTCCTTGCCGTTCAACACGAACCCGGTCGGACCGTCGCCCAGGAACAGCGTGCTCTCGACGTCGACCGGCTCCCCGTACAGCGCACCCCAGTCGTCGTCCCTGGGCTCGACGATGAAGGCTCCGTACAGGCCCTTGCCCACCTGTTCGGTGGAGTTGAAGTGCGAGTGGTACACGTACATCCCCGGCGGGTCGACCACGTCGAACTCGTAGACGAAGAATCCGCCCGGCAGGATCGGGTCCTGCGTGATGTACGGGACCCCGTCCATGTCGTTGGGCACCGTCACGCCGTGCAGGTGCATCGTCGTCGGCTGGCTCATGTCGTTGTGCACGACGATCCGAACGTGGTCGCCCTGCTGAACGCGGATCTCGGGACCCGGGACCGTGCCGTTGAAGCCCATCGCCTGCACGAACGTGCCGGGCTTGGTCTCCCAGCGGACCTCCTCGGCGGTGAGCTCGAACACCTTCGTCCCGTTCTCGATCCTGGGGTCGAGGAGCTGGTTGCCCGCGCCCTCGGTCTTGGCGGGGAACGACTCGACGCCCGCCTTGTGGCCGTCGAGCATGTCCTGCATCGAGATCGCGCCCGCCGACCCGCTCGCGCCGGACATGCCCGCCATGCCGGTCGCGCCCGACGCGCCTCCGGTCTCGCCGGCGCCCTCGAACGCCATGACCATCCCGACCATGCCGGCCTCGGCGTGTCCGGGGACCGTGCACAGCGTCTGGTAGTGGCCCGTGTCCAGGGGCGGGACCTCGAGCGTCGCCGACGACCCGGGCTGGATCTGCGGCGTCTCGACCGTGTCGGAGCCGGTCTCGACCGCGAACGTGTGCGGTGCGGTGCCGTCGTTCGAGACCACGAACGTCAGGGGCTCGCCCGGCGGGACGTCGATCTCGCCCGGCACGATCGCGAACTCCGTCAGGGAGACGTCGTAGCTCCTCGCGGCGTCGGCGCTCGCCGTTCCCTCGGCCGGCGCATCCGAACCCCCGCTGCAGGCCGCGGCCGTCAACAGCAGCGCCGCGACGGCCGCGCCGATCGCGATCGCTCGAACCCGTGTGCTCATCGGTACCTCCGTGTCCGTGATTCGGGGAAGGTTCGCCGCTCGCGGCGTTCGCACGATGGGCCGAGGGTCCCGGCGTGGGAGGGCCGAACGACCCCGGAGGCGGCGGCGGGGCACGCCCACACTCACCGCATGTTCCTTCGGACCTACGTCGAACTCGACCTGCCGTTCGAGCGGGCCGAGGCCGCGCTGCTCGGTGAGCCCGAGGCGTGGGTCCCCCGCCTGCTCGTGGACGCGGAGGGCCGCGGCCACGAACTGCTGGCCGAGGTGGGGTTCGCCGTGGAGGACCGGCGGATCGACCGCGAGGTGGAGATCCAGCTCGGGGCGCCGTACCGGTCGGGGTCGGCGACGCGGGTGCCGCTGACCTGGAAGGCGACGAGCAAGGGGCGCCTGTTCCCGCAGCTCGAGGCCGACCTGGAGGTGGCCGCGCTCGGGCCGGCCCGCTCGCAGCTGTCGATGGACGCGCGCTACCGGCCGCCGCTCGCGCTGGTCGGGCGGGCGCTGGACCGGGCGCTCCTGCATCGCGTGGCGGAGGCCACGGTCAGGGACTTCCTGGACCAGGTCGCCGAGCGGATCGTGGCCGCCGTGCCCGTGACCGGGTGAGGGCTACGATGGTCGCCGTGGCCGACAAGGAGCTCCCTCTTCGCGTGATGCTGGTGGACGACCACGAGGTCGTTCGCAGCGGCGTCCGTGCCCTGCTGCAGTCCACCGACGACATCATCGTCACCGCGGAGGCCGGGAGCGTGCGCGAGGCGGTCGACGAGGCCGACCGCGCCCGCCCCGACGTCGTCGTGATGGACGTCCGCCTGGCCGACGGCAGCGGCATCGAGGCCACCCGCGAGATCCGCGCCAAGCACCCGAACACGCGCGTGGTGATGCTGACCTCGTTCGCCGACGACGAGGCGCTGTTCGCCTCGATCATGGCCGGCGCCTCCGGCTACGTGCTCAAGCAGGTCAAGGGCGGAGAGCTCGTTCGGGCGATCCGCACGGTGGGCAGGGGCGAGAGCCTGCTCGATCCGGCCGTGACGAACGCCGTCCTGGACCGCCTCCGCAAGGGCAAGCGCCTGCTCGAGGACGAGAAGCTCGCGCGCCTGTCGCCGCAGGAGGAGCGGATCCTCGGCCTGGTCGCCGACGGCAAGACCAACCGGGAGATCGGCGACGAGCTCGACCTGGCCGAGAAGACCGTCAAGAACTACGTCTCGAGCATCCTGTCCAAGCTCGAGGTGGCCCGGCGCGCCGAGGCCGCGGCCTACCTCGCCAGGCACACCACCACCCCCGGCACCCCCGCCTAGGCCGGCCCCCGAACGTCCCGGACCGACCGGGCCCCTCGGCCCATGGCGCCCTCCTCCGAGGTCGCCAGGCTTGGCCCATACGCGGAGCGAGGCTCGAGATGGCCGTCGACCGGCGCCGGTCGCGGCACGTCCGAAGGAGGCTGCGATGACCGTTCTGGTGGCGTACGCGAGCAAGCACGGATCCACGGCCGGGATCGCCGAGGCCATCGCCGACGCGCTGGTGGATCACGAGGTCAAGGCCGAGGCCAAGAGCGTGGACGCGGTGGAGGACCTCGCCCCGTACGAGGCGGTGGTCCTGGGCAGCGCGGTCTACGCCGGCTCGTGGATGAAGGAGGCGGTCACCTTCGCCGAGGACCACGCGCCCGACCTGTCCCGCATGCCGGTGTGGCTGTTCAGCAGCGGCCCCCTGGGCGAGGACGTGAAGGACCACGAGGAGCAGCCACGGCAGCTGCCCGCGCTGCGGCGCGCGATCGCGCCGAGGGACCACCGCGTCTTCTACGGCGCGCTCGACACGAGCGTGCTCGGGTTCGCCGAGCGGATGGTCGCGAAGGCCGTCAAGGCGCCGACCGGCGACTTCCGGGACTGGGCCGCGATCCGCGCGTGGGCCGAGAAGATCGCCGAGGACCTCGACTAGCGATCAGAAGGGCTTGGTGACCATCAGCGCGACGATCGCCGCGACCACGAGGAGCTCGGCGGCGCGGGCGTTGCGCACGGCAGGGTCCCGGAGCGCGGCCCGGAGCTCGGGCGTGACCTCGCCGGCGGCCTTCGCGTCCGCGAGCGCGTGCTCGAACACCTTGCCGTGCGGCAGGAACACGACCGGCACCAGGAGGCCGATCGCGACGAACAGCAGCAGCGAGGTCAGCAGCCACCAGTTGTTCGCGCCGGCGAGCGGCTGACCGAGCGCCCACGCGGCCAGCAGCCCGAGGACCGTGACCGCGATCGAGCCCGGGATCACCATCATCCGCTCGAACCGGCCGCTCAGCGTCACGAGCTCGTCCAGCGTTCGGATGTCGCTCGCGGTCCGGGCCCGGGCCATCGTGATGTTGCGGCCGAGGAGCCCGGCGACGAACCAGAAGGCCGTCAGGACGTGCAGCAGGACCACCCACTCGTCCATCGCCGCCCGATGGTGCCAGAGGCGACGCGGCGATGCCAGGAGCGGTGGTGACCGGCGACACGGAAGGGTGACGGCTCTCGTCCGTATGCTCGGTCGATGGGCTGGGCCGGCGATCTCGTCGACCGGGTCGGCGTCCTTCGGCCGCTCCGGATCCGGGACTTCGCGCTGCTGTGGACCGGCCTGACCGTCTCGTTCATCGGTGACGGCGTCTACCTGATCGCGATCGCCTGGCAGACCTACGATCTGTCGAACTCGCCCTCGGCGCTGGCCGCGGTGGGCATCGCCTGGAGCCTGCCGCAGGTCGCGCTGCTGCTGCTCACCGGCGTGCTGTCGGACCGGCTGGACCGCCGGCACCTGATGATCGCCGGGGACGTGGTCCGCGGCGTCGCGGTCGTGACGATCGGCGTCCTGTCGATCCAGGGCACGCTCACGATGGGCTCGTTGATCGCGCTCGTGGTGGTGTTCGGCGTGGGGCAGGCGCTGTTCGGGCCGGCGTTCTCCTCGATCGTGCCGCAGGTCGTGCCCGAGGAGCTCCTGGTCCAGGCGAACTCCCTGGGCCAGTTCGTGCGCCCGATCACCTGGACGCTGATCGGCCCGCTCGTCGGCGGCGCGCTGGTCGCGGGCCTCGGCGCGGGCTGGGCGTTCGTCACGGACGCGGGGACCTTCGCGTTCTCGGCCGTGATGATCGGGCTGATGCGAAGCCGCCCCCGCCGTGCGACGGGGGAGGAGCGCACGTCGCCGTGGGCGGACCTGAAGGAGGGACTGCGCTACGTCCGGAGCCGGACCTGGCTCTGGGTCGCCATGCTGGCCGGGACCGTGAGCCTGCTCGCGACGTGGGGCCCGTGGGAGGTGCTCGTCCCCTACGTGGTGCGCAACGACCTGGGTGGTTCGGCGGCCGCGCTCGGCCTGGTGTACGGGGCCGGCGGCGTGGGTTCGGTCAGCGTTGCGCTCGCGTTCGGACAGCGAGGACGTCTGCCGCGGAAGGCCGTGACGATGCTGTACGTGACCTGGGCCGTCGGGATGCTGATGACGGCGGGGTTCGGGCTGGTCTCCACGGTCTGGCAGGCGGCGGCGGTCGCGTTCGTCTCCGAGAGCTGTATCACGGCCCTGATCGTGATCTGGTTCACGCTGCTGCAGCGACTGGTCCCGGGCCATCTGCTCGGCCGCGTCTCCAGCCTGGACTGGATGATCTCGATCGCCGGGGTGCCGCTCAGCTACGCGGTGGTCGGCCCGCTCGCGGCGGCGTTCGGCGTCGACGCGACGCTGATCGGTGCGGGCCTGCTCGGGGCCGTGGTCACGATCGCGTTCATGCTCATCCCGCACGCCCGCGACCCAGAGCGCGACGGCTCGCTGGTCGAGCCGGTGACTTCGGCGGTGCCCGGATAGACTCGGGCCGTGGACTACCGGCACCTGGGGCGCCTGGGGCTTCGCGTGAGCCCGCTGTGCCTGGGGACGATGAACTTCGGCCCTCAGGCCTCCGAGCCCGACAGCCACGCGATCATGGATCACGCGCTCGAGCTCGGGATCAACTTCTTCGACACCGCCAACGTCTACGGCCAGCACAAGGGCGTGGGCGCAACCGAGACGATCGTCGGCAACTGGTTCGCCAAGGGCGAGGGCCGCCGCGAGAAGGTGGTGCTCGCGACCAAGGTGTACAGCGAGATGGGCAGCTGGCCCAACGAGTCCCGGCTGTCGGCGCTGAACATCCGTCGGGCGTGCGACGAGAGCCTGCGCCGGCTGCAGACCGACCATATCGACCTGTACCAGATGCACCACGTGTACCGCGAGGCGACCTGGGACGAGATCTGGCAGGCGTTCGAGACGCTGGTGCAGCAGGGCAAGATCCTGTACGTCGGCTCCAGCAACTTCGCGGGCTGGCACATCGCCAAGGCCAACGAGGCCGCGAGGAGCCGCCACTTCCTCGGTCTGGTCTCCGAACAGTGCATCTACAACCTGGCCGAGCGGACGGTCGAGATGGACGTGCTCCCCGCCTGCGAGGACTACGGGCTCGGCGTGATCCCGTGGAGCCCGCTCTGGCGCGGCCTGCTCGGCGGGGTGCTGGACGCGGGGAAGAGCGGCAGACGGTCCTCGTCGATGGTGCAGACCAAGCTCGAGCAGGTCCGGCCGCAGGTCGAGGCCTACGAGAAGTTCTGCGCCGAGCTCGGGCACCCGCCGGCCGAGGTGGCGCTCGCGTGGCTGCTCGCCAACCCCGTGGTCACGGCGCCGATCGTCGGCCCCCGCATGGTCGACCAGCTCGACGGCGCGATGCGGGCCCTCGACGTCGAGCTCGACGGGGCCGCGATGAAGCGGCTCGACGAGATCTGGCCGGGCCCCGGCGGCCCTGCGCCGGAAGCCTTCGCCTGGTAGGCACGGAGACGTCACCGTTCCGTGACGATGCGTCCTTCGGCTTGGCTCGGCGGCATTGACCTGCGATACCGTCGGGCCTCATGGAGGCGAAGGACGGCAGGCGGATCGAACGTACGGAGGATCTCAGCGATGAGGAGCGCGAGGTCGTGCTCCGTGTGATTGAGGTGCTGCGCCGGATCGAGTTCGGCACCATCCTGCTGGTGGTGCAGGACGGCAAGGTCGTCCAGATCGAGATGGCGGAGAAGTTCCGACTCCGATGAGGCCTCTTGCGGCTGGGTCGTTGACAGGCCCCGCAGGGGACCGATAGCCTCGAACGCGTTCGGCTGACCAGAGAACTGGAGGCCGCGACACATCCGTGTCGCGGCCTTTTCGCGTTCCGAGGAAGGGGTTGCACGCATGAGGAAGCTCGTCATCGGGATCGCCGCACTCGGGCTGCTCGGCGCGGCCTGCGCCAGCTCCGAGCAGAAGGCCGCCGGCAGCGAGGATGTCTTGCGGCTCGGCATCTTCCCGAACCTCACGCACGCACCCGGATTCGTCGCGCTCGAGGAGGGGATGTTCGAGGACGCGCTCCCCGGCGTGGACGTGCAGGTGACGTACTTCAACTCGGGTTCGGACGCCGGCGTGGCGATCCAGTCGGGCTCGATCGACGCGACCTACATCGGCCCCGGGCCGACCGCGGCGCTGTACCTACAGCCCGAGAGCTCGGTCGCCGTCGTGTCCGGAGTCACGTCGGGCGGCGCGTCGTTCGTCGTCAGCAAGGGCTCGGGGATCACCTCGCCCTCGGACCTGCCCGGCAGGAAGATCGCCGTGCCTGGTGTGGGCAACACGCAGGATGTCGCGTTGCGAACATGGCTGCACGAGCAGGGGCTGAAGGCCAACGATGAGGGCGGCGACGTGTCGATCGCCGCGGTGGACAACCCCGAGCTCCTCGGCCAGTTCCAGGCCGGCCACCTCGACGGGGCCTGGGAGCCCGAACCCTGGCCGAGCTACCTGATCGCGGAGGGCGTCGCCGAGCCGTTCGTCGACGAGGCCGACCTGTGGCCCGACGGCCAGTTCACGACGACGGTCCTGCTCGTGAACACCACGTTCATGCAGGCGCAGCCCCAACTCGTCGACGGCCTGGTCGAGGCCAACGTGAAAGCGATCCAGCTGATCGAGGACGACCCGGCCAAGGCCAAGGCCGACACGCAGGCCGGGCTCGTCAAGGCTGGGGCGCCATCGCTGGACCAAGCGGTCGTAGACGAGGCCTGGCGCAAGCTCACCTTCACCTACGACCCGATCGCCCCGAGCCTCGCGCAGGGCGCGGCGAATGCGTTCGCGCTTGGCTACCTCGAGCAACAGCCGGTGGACCTGTCCGGCCTGTTCCGCCTCGACCCGCTGAACGAGGTGCTGAGCCAGCTACAGATCCCGGTGATCCAGGTGGCGGCATGAGAACGGAGCGATCGCTGGTGGCCGTGCCCGAGGCCGGGGCAGGGCAGCCGAAGCTCTCCGCCCATGGCGTCTCCAAGACGTTCCGCAACGCGCGCGGCGGGACCGTGAGTGCGCTCGGCGAGGTGAACCTCGAGATCGCCCAGGGCGAGTTCCTCTGCCTGATCGGTCCGAGCGGCTGCGGCAAGACCACGCTGCTGAACCTGTTCGCCGGGCTCGACCGCCCCGACACCGGCGAGATCCTGATGGAGGGCCGACCCGTGACACAGCCGGGCCCCGACCGGACCGTGCTGTTCCAGGAGCCGGCGCTCTTCCCGTGGCTCAGCGTTCGGGCCAACGTCGAGTTCGCGCTCAGGCTGATCGGCGTCCCCTCAGACGAGCGCTCGGACCGCGCGATGCACTGGCTGCGGCGGGTCCACCTCGGGCGGTTCGAGAACGCGCAGCCGCACGAGCTATCGGGCGGCATGCGTTCGCGGGCCGCGCTCGCGCGGGCGCTCGCGTGCCAGCCGGAGGTCCTGCTCGCCGACGAGCCGTTCGCTGCGCTGGACGCGCAGACGCGCGAGATCCTGCAGGCCGAGCTCCAGGAGGTGTGGAGCGAGACGCGCAACACGTTCGTGTTCGTGACGCACAACGTGCGCGAGGCGGTGTTCTTGGCCGACCGGGTCGTGCTGATGTCGGCCCCGCCCGGCACGTTCGTCGCCGAGCACCGGATCACCGCGCCGCGACCTCGCGAGTTCGAGGACGTGCTGCTGTCGAAGATCGTCGTCGACATCCATCAGCACCTGCTGAAGGAGGTGGAGAAGGTTGTCGAACGGGAACGCGAGATGGCGTAGCGCCGCGGCCCAGATCTTCCCGCGGGTGATCGCGATCGGCGCCCTGCTGCTCGCGTGGTGGGCCACCGCCGCCTCGGGCCTGTTCAGCGAGAGCGTCCT
>Ga0081455_10000790_pt1 | contig 40666 bp, 39 predicted proteins | sample TabmetS3T2R1_FD_70207 | JGI IMG/M metagenome (GOLD analysis project Ga0081455, IMG submission 70207) | Tabebuia heterophylla rhizosphere microbial communities from the University of Puerto Rico - S3T2R1 | ecosystem: Host-associated > Plants > Roots > Rhizosphere ... | reverse complement strand
CAGCATCACGCTGATACTCCACCGAGTACCGACGCCGCTTCTGCGACCCAGCCATGACAACAACCTTCCCGCGAGACCAACCGCCTCGCCAGTCAGGTGTCCGTCAAACGGGGGCAAGCCCAAGCGACCATCCGCCACTCGGACAGCGACGATCCGCCACTTGTCTGCGGATGGTCGCTGTCTGAGTGACGGATCGTTGGATGACGTCAGGTGCGACGGCGGTAGGCCCGGACCGCCAGGGGGAAGAACACCGCCAGCAGGCCGACCGACCACAGCAGCGTGTGGATCACCGGACCGGCGACCGGGCCGTCGACCATCAGGCCACGGGCCGCCGCCATCACCTGGGTCAGCGGGTTCACGTCGACCCAGGCCTGCAGCCAGCCGGGCAGGGTGTCGGTCGGCGTCAGCAGGTTGGTCCCGAAGGTCAGTGGGAACAGCGCCAGGAAGCCGATGCCCTGGACCGCCCCCGGCTCGCGGACCAGCATGCCGAGCAGCACGAAGATCCAGCTCATGCAGAAGGCGAACAGCATCACGAGCAGGCAGGCGGCCAGCGCCGACATCGGGTTGGTCTCGATCCGGAATCCCACGAGCGAGCCGAAGCCCAGCAGCACCACGATGCTGATGACGTAGCGGATCACGTCGCCGAGCACGGAGCCGATCAGCGGCGCCGAACGCGCAATCGGCATGCTGCGGAACCGGTCGAACACGCCCTTCTTGATGTCGTCGTTGAGGTTGATCCCAGTCTGTACGGACGCGAACGTCACCTGCATCGTGAGCAGCGCCGGCAGCATGAACTGCAGGTAGTCGTGCGTCGAGCCCGCGACGGCGCCGCCGAGCAGGTAGACGAACAGCACCACGAACATGATCGGCTGCAGGGTCACGTCGAGCAGCTGCTCGGGCGTCCGCCGGGTCTTGATCAGGCTGCGCTTGGCCAGGGCGACGCTGTGCCGGACCAGGCCGAACGGCCGGGTCGTCGACGGCGTACGAGCCTGGGCTATGTCGTTGGGAGCGGTCAAGGTCGCACTCATGCCGCGTCCTCCTCGGTGTCGGTGGTGCCATGTCCGGTCAGGGTGAAGAAGACGTCGTCGAGGTTCGGTAGCCGCAGTGAGAGCTCGGCGACGCCGATGCGAGCCGCGTCGAGCCGGGCGACCGCCGCCGTGAGCGCGGTGTCGTCGGCCACCGGCACGGTCAGCTGGCCGCGGCCCGGCGACTCCACCGGCTGCCCAGCCACGTCGGCCAGGATCGCCGCGGCGTCGTCCATCCGAGCGACGTCGGTCGGGCGCAGGTCGAGATGCTGGCCGCCGACGATCCGTTTGAGCTCGGCCGGCGTGCCGGCAGCGATCACCCGTCCCTGGTCGATGACGGAGATGTCGTCGGCCAGCGCGTCGGCCTCCTCGAGGTACTGGGTGGTGAGCAGCACCGTCACGCCGTCGTCGACGAGCGTGCGGATGATCCGCCAGACGTCCTCGCGACGCACCGGGTCGAGTCCGGTCGTCGGCTCGTCGAGGTAGATGACGTCCGGCCGCCCGACCAGGCTCGCCGCCAGGTCGAGTCTGCGCCGCATGCCACCCGAGTACGTCTTGACCGGCCGGTCGGCCGCATCGGCGAGCTCGAAGTGGCTGAGCAGCTCCTTCGCCCGTGCGCGAGCGTCAGAGGTACGGAAGTCGAGCAGCTGCCCGATGAGCACGAGGTTCTCGGTGCCGGTGAGGTCGTCATCGACCGATGCGTACTGGCCGGTCAGCCCGATCACCCGGCGCACCCGCTCAGCGTCGCGTACGACGTCGTAGCCGGCAACCGTCGCGGTGCCGGCGTCCGGGCGTAGGAGGGTCGCGAGGATCCGGACGGCGGTCGTCTTGCCGGCTCCGTTCGGGCCGAGAACGCCGAGGATGCTGCCCTGGCGCGCGGCGAGGTCGATGCCAGAGAGGGCAGAGGTCGAGCCGAAACGCTTGACCAGTCCCTCGGCCTGAAATGCGTAGGTCATGGTCTCTCCTTGACGTGTCGTATGCCGTGAAGCGTGCCGCCGGCCGCTGGCATCGGGCGCACACCGGACTGACACGGCGGCAGCGGCCGTGACAGCGGGCGGCCAGCGGCTTGTCAGTCGCTGACCAGCAACGACGAGGCAACCGAACGTGTGGCCCGACTGGTCCTCAAACGCATGAACGGTCGACAGCTCGGGCTCACCGTCGCCGCGACAGCACTGCTGACGGCGACCTCGACACTCACAGCGCCAGGAGCACCGGCGGAGTCCGGTGACCCGCCCCGACCCACGGTGCGGAACGGCCGGATCGCCTACGTCGCCAGCACCAACGTCGAGGCGGGTGAGGACGACGTGTTCACCGTTCGGCCGGACGGGACGGGCAAGAAGAGACTGACGTGGAACGGCACCTCCATTCAGCCTGCGTTCGGACCCAGTGGCTCTCGGATCGCCTACACGCGGTGGAACGGCACAGACTCTGACATCTGGGTGATGGGAGCCGGAGGCCTCAACAAACGGCCTCTCGTCACCAGGCCCGGGTGGCAATCCCAGCCCGCCTGGTCACCGGACGCGACCCAGATCGCGTACTTCCAGAGCGCCGGTGGCAGGGTCGGGCAGCTGTTCGTGTCCACGTTGGCCACTGGGACCACCACACAGCTGACGTTCGCCACCGACGAGTTCGGCCCATTCGCAGCGGACCCGGCCTGGTCGCCGGACGGCAGCCAGATCGCCTTCCGTAGCTACACCGCGTATCCAACCGAGTTCAACGGCCTCATTCCCAATCCGGGCACGATCGACGTGATCAATAGCGACGGCTCGGCGCGTCGACAGGTGACTCCCCACAGCGGCCGCGTCACGAAGGAGGACCCCGACTGGTCTCCCGACGGCAAGACGATCGCCTACGTCCGGATGTATCCCGAGAACGAGCGGGATCCGGCCATCCCGATCGGGCTCGCGACAATCCGTCCCGACGGAACGGACGGCCACGTCTTCCCAGAGACGGGAGAATGGTCACCGGCGTGGGCGCCCAACGGACTACGGCTGGCCGCTCCTCGTATCGCCAGCGACGAACCGTCCATCAAGCAGCCGGGTCTGTGGACGATGGGCCCACGCGGCGAGCAACCCAAGCGCGTCTTCGCAGAGTTCTACATCCCCGAGGGAATCGACTGGCAACCGCTCCGCACGCCCTGAGCACGGAGCACCGTACGGAGGGACGTGCCGTGCTCCGAGCTCAGACCGTTCGGTTGGACGAGTGGCTGGCGGCGTGCTCGAAGAGGTTCTCGCCGCTGTGCTGGACGGCCGCCGCCGGAAGCGCGGTCGACACGACGAGCGCGATCAGGGCGGCGAGCGGGATCGGCCGGCGCTTCGGGGCCGGGGCGAGCAGCGCCTGCACTCGGGTGGCGATGTCGCCTCCGGTGGCCGCGAGCTGAGGGGCGGATCTGGCGGCGGCCGTCTGCCGGAGTGCGACGCGGGCGAGGGTGTGCGCGACGAGCCGCCGGTCGCGTACCGCACAAGCGGCATCCTCGTCGGCCCAGCGCTCGACGGCGGTGGCGACGCTGCGGCTGGTCGGCCGGAGCAGGGGGTTGACGGCGGCCGCGAGATCGGCGACCAGCCTCCACCACGCGTGGTGGTGCGCCAGATGCGACAGCTCGTGGGCGAACAGGGCGCGCCGCTCGTCGGGGCGAAGGGCGTCGAGCAGGCCCGTGGTGACCACGACCCGGCCGATCGGTCGCGGCATGGTGAACGCTTCCGGCCGAGGATCGTCGACGACCACCACATCGCCGGTGGCGGTCAGACCGCGGCAGGCACGACGTACGCTCACCAGCGCTCGGGCCCGCCGGATCACGGTGAGCGTCGCGGAGATCGCCGCCAGCAACACCAGGACGCCGCAGATCGCGGCGGCCGCGGCCGGCGGACTGTTCGTGCGGAGCACGGCTGTCGACCAGGCGCCGCGCTGGGCGATCTCCGGATACTGGCCGACCCAGGTGAACGCGACCACGGCGAGGATGAAGATGCCGCTGGCCGCGACGAACACGCTGGCCGGAGCGAGCAACCGAGTCGCGGTCGCCGGCGGCAGCCGACGCGCCAGTCCGGGTGCCACCGCGGCGAACACCACGATCACGGCGATGCCCATCACCGCAGCGTCGGTCACGGCTCGTCCTCGTCCAGCACCGACCTGAGCAACCGCGACTCGTCGTCGGACAGCTCCCCTGCGAACCGGGTCAGCACTGCCGCCCGGTCGCCGTGGGCGTCGAGCAGCCGGTTGATCTGCCGCGCCGCGAGCTCCGCCTCGTCGTCGACGGCGGTGTAGGCGTACGAGCGGCCGGACCGCTCCCGGGTGACCCGGCCCTTGGCGTGCATCCGGGCCAGCACGGTCATCACCGTCGTGTACGCCAGCCCATCGCCGAGCGCCTCGCGGACCTCGCCGGTCGTCATCGGGCGCTCGCCCGCGACGAGCGTCGCGAAGACCTGCTGTTCCAGGTCCCCTCGTCCCCTGGCCACGAAGTCCGACACCCTTCAGTCATCTACTACAGACAATGTAGTAGTACGATCGGTTACTACGTCAAGCGTAGTAGCCGCCTGGTAGCGGGAACCAGGCATTCGGGGGCAGCAGCCATCACCTGAGGGAGTCTCGATGAGTTATCTGCAGGCCATCGTGATCGCGTTGGTACAGGGCGTCACCGAACTGTTCCCGGTGTCGAGCCTCGGCCACTCGGTCCTGCTCCCGGCCTGGCTGGGCGGCAGCTGGGAGACCATGGTCGAACAGTCCTCCCAGCCCAACAGCGAGTCGTCGTTCTATCTCGCCTACATCGTGGCGCTCCACGTGGCGACCGCCATCGCCCTGTTGGTGTTCTTCCGCGCCGACTGGGTGCGGATCATCGCCGGCTTCTTCCGCAGCGCCGCCCGCTCGATCCGGGAGCGCCGGCTGATTGCGGCCGACTCCGACGAGCGGCTGGCCTGGCTGATCGTCTTCGCCACCATCCCGGTCGGTCTCACCGGCCTCGCGTTCGAGCACACCCTGCGCACGATCTTCGCCAAGCCGCTGTCCGCCGCCGTGCTGCTGACGATCAACGGCCTGATCCTGCTCGCCGGCGAGCGGCTGCGCCGCCGGGTTCTGGCCACCGCCGAGCAGCAGAGCGTGCGAGCCGAGGCGTACGCCACGACCCGATCCGGACCGCGAGCCGGCGAGGAGGTCACCGCCGCGGTCGAGTCGGATCACCGCCTCGCGGGACTCCGCTACCGCGACGGCGTGTACGTGGGGCTGTGGCAGATCCCAGCCCTGCTCGCGGGCATCAGCCGGTCGGGCGCGACCATGGTCGGCGGGCTGACCCGTGGCCTGTCCCATGAGGATGCCGCCCGGTTCGCCTTCCTGCTCGCCACGCCGGTCATCCTGGCCGCCGGCGTGCTCAAGCTCCCGTCGCTCGCGGGTCCGGCCGGCGACAACATCCACGGCCAGGTCATCGTCGGCATGATCGTCGCCGGCGTCGCCGCATACCTGTCGGTCCGGTTCCTCGTCCGCTACTTCGAGACCCGTACCCTCACCCCGTTCGCCATCTACTGCCTGGTCGCGGGGATCGCCAGCATCGTCCGCTTCGGCGTCAGCTGAGACATTTTGGCCTTGGATCTGGTACGGCTTGATAGGTGCACCGAACCTCCTCGACGGACCCGGCGAGCCAGGTGAGCGACCATGTCCCTACCGAGCTCTGACCGGGACGACGACCTATGAGCGGCATTCTTGACCCGATTCTGAACGCATCGCCGTGGGTCATCCTTGCCGTGGTCGGGCTGGTCGTCTTCGCGGAGGACGCGCTCTTCGTGGGCTTCGTCATCCCCGGCGAGACCGCCGCCATCCTCGGCGGGGTCGCTGCGCACGGCGGGAGCGTCCCGCTGTACGCCGTCATCATCGTGGTCGTCGTCGCGGCCATCGTCGGCGACAGCGTCGGCTACGAGGTCGGCCGACACCTCGGGCCGCGGGTCCTGACCTGGCGCATGCTCGAGCGACGAAGAGCCCGGATCGACGATGCCCGGGCCTATCTCGCTCGGCGCGGCGGGTCGGCCGTCCTGTTGGGGAGGTGGACCGCGTTCCTCCGGGCCGTCATGCCCGCCCTGGCCGGGATGGCGCACATGCCGTACTCGAGGTTCCTCGCCTACAACGCGGCCGGTGGCATCGTCTGGGGGGTCGGCGTCGTCGTCGCCGGCTACCTGGTCGGCGCCTCGTACGCGCGACTCGAGCAGCTACTGAGCGAGGGCGGCGCGATCTTCGCCGTGGTCGTCATCCTCCTCGTGATCATCGTCTACAAGGTCCGCAAGCGCCGGCCGGAGGTCGATCAGCCCTCCGAGCGCAGCTGACCAGGCTCGGCTACTCACAGCCCAGACCCTTGGTCTCGCGCGGCCACGCCTCCACGTCGTCCGCCGTGCCGACGAACGCTTGCTGCCGATCTGACGAGAGCCAAAGATGTTTGCCGGCTCTGGAGAAGCCGGTGTCGATTGCGTCCGCCGGGAGCTCCGTGTGCGGCTCGTACGGCTCGGCGAAGTAGTCGTGCAGCTCCGGCAAGGGATCGCGTACGTAGCTGGACTGCTCCTCATCCAGGGTGAGGAACGTCATCGACTGCCAGTCGCAGTGCTCCGGCCCAGTCCAGGCCTGAATGGTCGAGGTAGGCGCCGGACGCCCGTCCGCGTCGGTCCAGATCTGCAACCCGATGGAGTCGGTGAACCAACGAGGCAGCTCGGAGTAGTCACACTGGGCCCACGACTCGACGTGCCAGCCGGCACCACCGGCTCCCTCGGTCGCGGGACCGTCGTGGACGATCACCGCCTGCTTCACGACGCCGCCGACCTGGAGAACGTAGAGCACCCGATCCTGGGTCTGCTTGGCCACGAGCAGGCCTTCCTGCGCACCCCCAAAGATCATCTCGCTTTGAGCGGTCGCCAGCGCCTGCTGCGGGGAGTCGGCCGTGGCGCCGTCGGCGTAGACGGCCGCGTCGCGGAATCCGCCATCGCCCCAGGTACGGCAATGGACGACGTCTCCGGCAGCGCCCGCACCCGGATGCACGGCATCCTCGCGTGACAGGAAGAGCGGGCCGTCGTATGGGTGCGAAGCCGGTTCGCCGGCCGACACCTTGTCGTCGGAGTCACCGCCGCATCCGCATACCACGAGCGTAACCACGGCGGCGACGCCGAGTGTCAACAGTCGTCCCATGCCCATCTGATGAACCCACTCGGCATCAGGTTCCTCCGACCGCGCAAGAGGCGGCGACCTACGGCCTTGCAGCGCACATCACTGTCAGGTCGCCTCGCTAGCTAACCAGTGGACTATGGGACCAGGGCGAACCACGACCGACCTTAACGCGGGTGCGGACCGTGGATCGCCACGACCGACCCATCGGAACCGAACACGAGCTGGCCGGCGTCGCGCTGCACGATCCCGTGCGGACCCTGGCCGTGGACGGTCAGTCCGACACTACGGGAGCCGCCGCCGGGGTAGAAGGTGTCGGTCCACCGGTCGCGTTCGACGATGGTGCGACCGTTCGCGCTGATGACGGCGCGATAGGAGACGTGGACGGCCAGGAAGGCCACGTCGCCGACGCGGTCGAAGTGGACCTGGAAGGCGTTGTTCTCGTCTCGATCACATTGACTGAGAAGCCCTCGGGCGCGCATACCTCCGAGTCGACGAACACGTCGTGGGAGGAGAACGTCCCGCGATCGGGCGGCGCTGCCGAGGCCGGGGCGATGACGGCTCCGGCGAAACCGACCGACAAGCACGATATGGCTGCCACAATCCTGGAAATTCGAAATCGCCTGGGAAACTCCTTTCAACCAGGCGAGTTTTCGGCCGCAACTATCGATTCGCCGTGCCTATTTCTCGGGGGTTGTCAGAGGGCCCACCATGGTCACATGATGCTGGGCCGGGCGAGGACCGGCACCACCCCCGCGCGGGACCCTTATGCCGGCGCTCGCTCGAGCATCGACTCCTTGGCGTCGCATCGATCGCAGATCGGCACGTCGCCGAGGAGTAGATGGCGCCGGGTCGTCGTCGCGGGCTCGCAGCACGACGCCCACCACTGGCAGCCCTCGTCCTCACGCTCGACGACGATCCGGTCGTGGGCGGAGCAGAGGGCGTCCCGAGTCGGACCGCCGATCTTGGCCGGCCCGGAGTGGCATGGGACGCCGTCGAGGTGCCGCCACTCCGACCCGCTCACGACGTATCGGCGCAGGTGACGGGTGGTGCAGTCGATGCACAGCGCCCCGACGAAGGTAGCGAGGTTCCGGCCCGGCCGTACCTCCAGGAAACCGTGCTCGGAGCCGTCGAAATGGCTCTCGTGCTCGCAACTGCAGGCGGTGCTGACCTTGGCCTCGACCTTGGGCCGCTGGACCCGGCGAAGCAGCCCGATGAGGAAGACGGCCCAGAAGACCACCCACCCGGCGGTGATGATCTCGGCGATCATGACGGCGCTCCCAAGCGCCCAGTGTCGGGTGCGGCCGCTGACCGCGCTGCCCGGGTGATCACGGATGCTCGCTCGGTAGTCCGGACGGGAGAAAGGCACTCGGGTCGGCCCCAATGCCAGCCATTTCCGACCGGCGGGGCCGACCCTCGGTGTAGCGTTTTATTCACGGACTCTCGGCTCCTTGTAGTCGAGTGACCTAGGCACCCGTCAGAGGCCATGATCCTCTTGGCGGGTGCCGCTTTACTTCGCACGAATCTGTTTGTCCCACGCTAGTCCTCAGAGTCCCTTCGCCACAAGGCGAAACTGGCCTCGAAGCCAACCTGTTGTCTTGCGGATCCAGTAGCGCGTCGCGGACCGGGCGGTCCCGCGACGGAGGCCTCCAGAGCTCAGCGAGGATGCCTCGGAACAGTGGCGGTGGCAATGGTCGTACGGCAGCGATCGGCAAGGGCGTCGGCCGTGTCCGAGTACGGCCTTCGGCCCGCCGGGATTCGCCGGAGTCGCTATGCGCAGTGGGGCGCCGGCTGCCACACCGAGGCGTGCTACAACACCAGCGTCCGGTCGCGCACCCTGCCACCGCCGATCTGACGATCCATTCGGCTGCATCGGCCCCGGGCCGAACGCCGAGGGGTACGCTTCGGCCTCGGCGTTCGGCCGGCACGACGCTGACTAGGGTCGGGTGCATGGCGATCATTCATCGGGCGACGATCACGCCGACCAAGGGCGAGCTGCTCGACGCCTGGCTCGACAGCCAGCCCTGGTGCCCGGACGGTGCGGTCGAGATGCTGGGCAGCTATCGCTTCGACGACCCGGCGGGCGAGGTGGGCGTCGAGGGCCTGCTGGCGCGGCGGAGCGGCCTTCTCCTGCACGTCCCGCTGACCTACCGCGGCGCTCCGCTCGACGGTGCCGAGTCCTTGCTCATCAGCAGGATGCAGCACTCGGCGCTGGGCGAGCGGTGGGTCTATGACGCCACCGGCGACCCGGTCGCCGTGCACTGCTTCGTCCGCGCACTGCGGGGCGAGCAGGAGCAGGCCGGCATGGAGCTCTGGGACGGAGACACGCTCGTGGGACGACGGGAGCCGACGGCGCGGGTGTACGCGGAGCCGGATAGTCCTGGCGCGGCCCCATCTGACGGAGTCGTCGTGGTGGCGGCCGATGGGATCGAGCTGCGGCTGGCCCGCGTGACCGGCACCGAGCTCAACGGCGAGCGACAGCTGGTCGCCGAGTGGACGGACGGTCGAGGCGTGGTCGCCGCCCTGGCCTGATCGGTCGCGGGCATCGCGATCACTCCGACCACCGGCCACACTCCAGGCACTGGTCGACGTGGAACGCCGTGCTGCCTTCGGTGAGATCGGCGTAGACATGCGGCGTCTGGTCGCGACAACGCTGGCACCATGCGCTTCGCATCGTGACGGCTGTATCGATCGTCATCGTCGTCTCCGTTCGCCGGCCCCGACCCGCTCGCTGTAACTCCAGCGTATGGGCCATTGCGGCCACTTCTTGACCGCAATCAGAAAGCTGTAGGAATATGTTGAATCCAGGCGCCCCCGAGCAAGGACAGCGGAGGCGCCCGGGCGCCGCCCGACGTCTCCAGCGCCGGGCTCCGGACCATCTGCGGTGCCCATCCGCGCGCTGGCTGCGGCACAGGCACGGAACGTCGACCGGCGAACGACCGATCGGGGATCACGATTCGTGGAGGCGCCCGATACGCCGTCGTCCAGGCCCGTGTCACGGTCTGCGCGAGGACTAGCAGGAGGGTCGCCACCACGGCGTCGGCCCAGTAGTGATTGCCGGTGCCCACGATGACCAGCAGCGTGACCACCGGATGCGCGATCCACAGCCAGCGCAGCCGCGACCGGCCGACGCGTACGAAGCCCAGCGCGACCATGACGGCCCAGCCGAAGTGCAGACTCGGCATGGCGGCGAACTGATTGGTGACCCGGTCGGTCTCCGGCGAGCTCGCGTACACGCTCGGGCCGTAGACGGCCGCGGTGTCGACGAAGCCGAGCCCGTGAAGCATTCGAGCCGGGGCCAACGGAAACACGGCATGGATGATCAGGGCCAAGCCGGTGAGGAGCGCCATCGCGGTTCGGATCTCGTAGTACTGACTCCGCGATCGCACGAACAGCCAGACCAGAAACGCGGCCGTCAGCGGGAAGTGCACCGAGACGTAGTAGATATTCGCGAGTCGGGTCACGGTGTGGCTTGCCAGCAACGCGTGTTGTACCAGGAGCTCGTTCGGCAGGCGCAGCGCACGCTCCCACCCGATCAAGTGTCTGGCGTTGCCGACCGCAACCGTCCTGGGGTGTGCCACCACCAGGCGGCCGAAGCGATACGCGAGCAGCAACCCGGCCACAAGCAGCAGCTCCATGCTGACGGCACGAAACGTCGCAGCCCGAGATCTGCGGGCGGCGATGTCAGACGCCGGGTCCCGCCTCTGTGACGGCTTCGCGAGCAGCATGCCGCCAACTATCGAGTCCGGACGGCGTGCTCGAACCGGTGAAGTCACCGGGATCGCCCAGGGCGCACTGGCATCGGACCCGGGCATAGACACGTCTGGCGATTCCGCCGGTGCGACTCCCGAGCGGCCGGTCCTACGTTCGCAACGCCTTCGCGGAGCCGGCTTCGGTTCCGCGGCAGATCGAACGGAAGGAACCACCATGAAGGTATTCGTTGCCGGCGGGACCGGCGCGGTCGGTCGGCAACTCGTCCCGATGCTCGTCGCCGCCGGGTACGAGGTCTCCGCCACGACGCGGTCGGCCGACAAGGCCCGCCTGCTGTACGAGTTAGGAGCGACGCCGTACGAGGTCGACGGACTGGATCGCTACCAGATCCTCCGCACGATGCGACTCGCCGAGCCGGAGGTCGTCGTGCACCAGATGACCGCCCTCGCCAGCGCCACGAACCTCCGCAAGTTCGACGCGGTCTTCGCCCAGACGAACCGCCTGCGCACCGAGGGCACCGATCACCTGCTGGCGGCAGCGCAGTCGGTGGGAGCCCGTCGAATGGTGGCGCAGAGCTTCGGCAACTGGAACTACGAGCGCACCGGATCGCCGGTCAAGACCGAGTCCGACCCACTCGATCCGACTCCCCCGCGGTCGATGCGGGAGACCCTGTCGGCGATCGTCCGTCTCGAGTCCGCCGTACTCGGAACGGAGGGCCTCGAAGGGATCGCGCTGCGCTACGGCAACCTGTACGGGCCCGGCACCAGCACCGCCGAGGACGGCGACCTCGTCCTCATGGCCAGGAAGCGCCGGCTTCCGATCATCGGGAGCGGCGAAGGCATCTGGTCGTTCATCCACGTCGACGATGCCGCCAGCGCGACGCTCGCCGCCATCGAGCACGGCGAAGCCGGCGTCTATAACATCGCCGACGACGAGCCGGCACCGGCGGACACCTGGGTTCCGGCCCTGGCCGATGCCGTGGGTGCGCCGGCTCCCCGCCATGTGCCCACCTGGCTCGGTCGGCTGGCCGCCGGCGAGGCGCTCGTGTCGATGTTCACCGCCGCCCGCGGGGCATCCAACGCGAAGGCCAAGCGAGAGCTCGACTGGCAACCGCACTTCTCCAGCTGGCGCGACGGCTTCCACAACGGGCTCGCCGACGCACCGGCGGATCCGTCTCACGTCTCGGAGGAGCGGCCTCGCTGATCCGGCCGCTGAAGCAAGTCGGCCTGCTCGCGCGGGGGGCGAGCAGGCCGGGTCCTTGCTGGTATGCGGTCAGGTGGTCGACGGGGCGGCGAGTTGCGCCGCGAGCCGTTCGAGCGACCGCTGGTTTCCCCGGCGGACGATGGCGCGGGTGAGCGGCGAAGCCAAGCGCTCGGCCGGCGGAATCCGACGCCACGAGAACTCGAAGCTCACGCGCGTGCCTCCGGTCGGCTCCTCCTCGAGCCGATAGGTCCCGCGGGTGAGACGACGGCCACCGCCGCTGACGGACTCCTCGACACTCCGGTACGGCGGGTCGGCCTCGATCACCTCCAGGTCGATCCAATCGGGCCGACCCGGCTTGTTCAGTCGCATCCGGGCTTTGGCTCCGATGCCGGCAGCCGGCCCGGAGTACTCCCAGTCCACCAGCATGTGATCGGTGAACGGCTCATGGTTCGCGAGTACGTCGAGGAACTCCCAGACCGACTCGCGGACAAGCGGTACCGACACCGAGACGGTGACAGGCTTCATGTGTCACTCCTATCGCTGTGGTCGCCAGCCGGCGGCGGTCGAGAAGCGGCGGTTGGTCACCGACTCGTGGTCACGGCAGACGTTGTAGATCCCGCTCGGCACGGTCAGGGCAGCCAGCAGCGCCAGGGCGGCATCCTCGACGTGCAACGACGCTCCGAAATCCCGGACCGGCTCGTCGTTCCCGGTCCCGGGTCCGTCAAGCAGACCGAGCCGCAGGACCACGCCCCTCCGGCCGGCCGCCGCGAACCTGGCGGTCTGATCCTCGGCGGCGAGAGCCGAACGGACCGTGGGCAGGACCTCGCCTGACGGCGTGTCCTCCGTGGTCGGTCCGCCTGCCGGATAGACGAACGCGACCGTCGGCTGGATGTAGGCGCAGACATCTCCAGCGAGCGCGGCGTCGACGAGGATGCTGGACACATCCGCTCGCAGCCGGTCGTTGTCCCGCCACGCGTCGAGGTCCGCCAACTGGTCGAGCGAGCGGATCCGTGTCGCCAGGTGCAGCACCGCATCAACCTCGCGTACGACGTTGATGACGGTGGCCGCGTCGAAGAGGTCGAGCTCGCCATGCGTCGGAGCACACGGGTCGTGCCCCGCCGCACGGGCCAGCGGAAGGAACGCGCGGCCGAGGACACCGGTGCCACCTGTCACGAACAACCGCACGGTCAGCTCCTTCCCACACAGAGCCGGTCGATCTCACGTCGGGCGGCAGTGCGGCCCGATGGATTGGGTGTGAATCGTGCGTGCATGGCATCTCCTCGACGTCGACTCAGCGGCCCGTGGCCGCCGTCTTCGAGGAGGACGCTAGGAACGGAGTCGCTAGCCTCGCACCGGCGGAACCGCCGGTTGTACGGCGTCGTCGTCGAGCTCCAGCAGCGGCAGCTGCATCCGCGAGGTGATCCCGAGCTTCCGGAACACGTTGCGCAGATGGAAGTCGATCGTCCGGGGACTCAGGAAGAGCTGCGCGGCCACTTCGCGATTGTTGAGGCCGCGCGCGACGTAGCGGGCGACCTGGAGCTCCTGTGGCGTCAGATCGTCAGCACTGCTCGGCTCTCGCCGCCGAGCAGTCTGCCCACTGGCGCGGAGCTCATTCGTCGCCCGCTCCGCCCAGAGGGCAGCGCCGAGGGACTCGAAGCCCTCAAGCGCCGCACGCAGATGTTCGCGGGCGTCGACGCGGCGGCGGGAGCGGCGGAGGAACTCGCCGAGCGCCAGCTCGGTACGCGCCCGCTCGAACGGGCGCGTGGTCGACCGATGGAGCTCGAGCGCCGACTCGAAAAGGCGCTCGGCGTCGGCTGCGTCGACGGTCAGCAGCGCCCGGCAATGGTTGGTGACGGCGCGCGCCCACGGCTCGCCAGTGTATCGAGCCAGCTCCTCGAACGGTGCCAGGCAGGTCACGGCGAGCTCGGTGTCTCCGACCCGGACCGCGGCCTCGACCCGGTCGAGGGTCGACCAGAGCATCACTGGCTGCACTCGGAGCTCGCGGGCATGGACGACTGAGGCGTCGGCCCGACCGGCCGCGAGCTCCAGGTCGATCAGCGCCCAGCGGGCTGTGTCGTCGACGTGCGCCAGGCTGAGTTCGGCAGCCAGCTCGCGACACTCGTCAGCGAGCGCGTGGCAGCGTGGCTCGTCTCCGCACAGCGCTGCCACGAGCGCCCGTACGGCGAGGATGTGGCCGACCACCTGGTGCTGTCCGGTGTGGCGGGCGAGTTCGAGCGTCTCGAGGAGTCCGGCGTCGGCAGTACGCCAATGTCCGGCGGCGACCTCGCCCAGCGCGAGTCGGGGAACCGCCTGCGTCAACAGGGCGAGCGCTCCGTCAGAACGCGTCGCGTTCACCAGCCGGTGGTGGATGCGCTGGGTCTGGGTGTCAGCGCCGAGGAACAGCCCGGCGCCACCCGCGAGGATGGTCAGGCCGCGGTAGCGAGTCGACCCGACGGCCTCCGCCGCATCGACCAAGTCGAGGGCATCGCCGAGCCTCGATGCGGCCGACTCGAATGACCCGCCGAAGTAGGCGGCCATCCCTTCGATGAAGGCGTTGAGGTAGTCCGAGACGGGCGTGTCCGCCCCGTCGATACCGGCGGCCAGCTGCCCGATCTCGCCGACCCGGTCCGATTCGCCCGCGTAGCCGCCTGCGACAGTGCCGATGGCGAGCATGTACAGCGCCGTGTCACGGTCGGTCGGAGCCAGATCGGTCGCGGCCGTGACGAACAGATCGCAGGCCAGTGCCGGTACGCCGGCGTTGACCTCGACGAGTGCCCGCCAGCGATCGAGTTGCGCGCGCTCCGCCGGCCCGGGTGCGAGCGGCCGCGCCCGGTCAAGGAGCGTCAACGCCTGGTCGAGCCGGCCACCGAACCAGGCACACTCGACAGCGGCCGTGAGCAGCCGAAGCCGTTGGTCGTCGGTGACCGCGAGCCCGGCGGCACGCTCGAGCGCCAGGGCGGCCGGAATGAACCCGCTTCGCTGCCGAGCCCGAACGGCGGCCTGCTCGAGCTCGTCGGCGACCGACTCGTCCGGGCCGACCGAGGCGGCCGCTCGATGCCACGCGCGACGGTCGGCGTCGGCCTCACCCGCGAGTACGTCGGCGAGCGCCCGGTGGACCGACTGGCGCTGCGAGAAGGGAGCGGCCTGGTAGACCGCCGATCGGACCAGCGGATGCCGGAACTGCAGCCGCGACTCGTCGACGCTGACGAGCTGGATGCGCTCGGCCGGATCGAGCGCGCTCGGGCCGATGTCGAGCAGCCGCGCGGCTCCGAGGACGGTGGCAAGATCTCCACGGTCCTCGCAGGCGGCGGCGAGCAGCAGGGTCTGGGTCTGATCCGGGAGACCGCGGACATTGGCGAGATAGGCGTTCTCGATCCGGGCGCTCACCGGCAAGGGTGTCGTGTCCCCGACTGGGGCTTCGCTCTGCGAAGGCGCGAGCTCGAGCAGCGCCAGTGGATTGCCGCCCGTGCCCTGGACCAGCCGCTCCCGCGCCTCCGGCGACACGGTGGAGCCGAGGTGCTCCGACAGCAACGCATCCGCGGCCGCCCGATCCAGCCCGGAGAGCATGAGCTCGGTGACGCCGGGAGCCTTGAAGGCACGGACGTCGCCCTCCCGGGCGGCGAACACGATGCCGATCGGCTCGGCACCGAGCCGCCGGGCGACGAACACCAGGGTCTCCGCCGAGGCGTCGTCGAGCCACTGCGCGTCGTCGACCAGGATGAGTACGGGCTGCTCCTCGGCGGCCTCGTCCAGCAGGCTGAGCACTCCGAGGGCCACCAGGAACCACTCGTCGCTGGTCCCGATCTCGAGTCCCAGCGCGCCTTGAAGAGCGCGCGCCTGGGGCGTCGGAAGCCGGTCCACCTTGTCGAGAACCGGTCGAATGATCTGGTGCAGCGTCGCGTAGGCGACCTGGGCCTCGGACTCGATGCCGGATCCCCGCAGCACCGTCATGTCGGGCGCCTGCAGCCGGAGATCCTCGAGGAGCGCGGACTTCCCGACGCCGGCGTCACCACGGATCACCAAGCTGCCGCTCTCGCCGCGGCGCATGCGGTGTAAGAGGCCGCTCAGACGCTCCCGCTCCGACTCTCGGCCGAACAACACGCGTTGATCGTAACTCTCGCCCAACGCGGTGAAGACCGGGCAAAAGCGGTCGTGCGCAAGCCCGGTGATTTCGCCGGTGCCAGCAGATCGCCGTCGATCTAGCGTCGGCAACGCCTTCGCCATACGTACGCAAACCACCGGGAGTGCAGTCTGATGACGACCGATCCTGTCCAACACGCCAGGCGGTGGAAGACGCTCGGCGTACTGTCGCTGAGCCTGGTGATCATCGGCCTGGACAACACGATCCTCAACGTGGCCCTGCCGACCCTGCAGGAGGAGTTCGACGCCTCCGCATCGAAGCTGCAGTGGATGGTGGACTCCTATCTCCTGGTCTTCGCCGGCCTCCTGTTGGTGTTCGGCACGCTCGGCGACCGCTTCGGACGCAAACTCGCGCTGCAGTCCGGGATCGCGATCTTCGGCCTGGCCAGCCTGGCCGCACCCTTCGCCGAGACGGCCAACCAGGTGATCGCGGTCCGGGCCGGGATGGGGGTCGGGGCCGCGCTGATCATGCCGGCCACCTTGTCGATCATCGCCAACGTCTTCACCGGCGACGAGCGTGGCAAGGCGATCAGCATCTGGGCTGCCCTCGCGGCCGTCGGGATCGGCCTCGGCCCACTCGCCGGCGGACTGCTTCTCGAGTGGTTCGACTGGTGGTCGGTGTTCATGGTCAACGTGCCCTTCGTAATCGCCGCATTGCTGCTCGGGATCAGGTACGTCCCGGAGAGCCGCGACCCGAGGCCCGGCTCGTTCGACATCCCGGGCGCCGCATTGTCCACGGTCGGCTTCACCGTGTTCGTCTACGCGATCATCGAGGCGCCGGAGAAGGGCTGGCTCAGCGGCGTCGTGCTGGGATCGTTCGCGGCCGGCGTCGTACTCCTCGGCAGCTTCTTCTGGTGGGAGCGCCACACCGCCGACCCGATGCTCGACCTGGGATTCTTTCGCAGCGCCCGGTTCAGCGTCGGCACCGCGGCGGTCAGCGTGGCGTTCTTCGCCCTGCTCGGCGCCATCTTCGCGCTCACGCAGTATCTGCAGTTCGCCCATGACTACAGCGCCGTCGAGGCGGGCGCGATCATGAGTCCGATCACGCTCGGTCTGGTCATCGGCGCCGGATCGTCGACCAAGGCCGTCCAGCGGCTCGGCGTCGCCCGCGTGGTCGCGGCGGGCCTGCTCGGCTTGGCGATCATGCTGGCGCTGACCGCACTCTGGGGGCCGAACACCCAGGTCGGCTGGTTGATCGTCTGGTTCTTCGGCATCGCCCTCACAACGGCCTGGATCATGGCACCGGCCACCGACGCGGTCGTCGGCGCCGTCCCACCGGCCAAGTCGGGCATCGCCTCGGCCACCAACACCGTCGCCCGCATGGTGTCCGGGGCGCTGGGCGTCGCCATCGTGGGCTCGACGATCAGCACCCTGTACTCGAACAAGGTGGATGGTTCGCTCGCCCTGCCGCCCCATCCGGCCGCGGCCGCAGAGGACTCGATCGGCGCCGCCGCGGCCATCGCCTCGCACCTGCCCCCGGACGCGGCGTCTGCGGTCCTCGCAGCGACCGGCGACGCCTTCACCGACGCGATGGGCATCGGACTCCTCGTCGCGAGCGGGCTCGCCGCCGTCGCGGCAGTCTTCGTCGCCATCCTGTTGACCGACCGCGGGCCCGCTGCGACGTCCGAGGCGGACGCGGCACCGGGTCGGCCGGTCGAGGATTCGCGGGAGGGTGATCGGGATGCCGTCGCGCATTGAGGACTACGCGCTGCTGGGCGACACCCAGACAGCGGCACTCGTCGGCTCGGACGGATCGATCGACTGGCTGTGCCTGCCGCGCTTCGATTCGGCGGCTTGCTTCGCCAGTCTCCTCGGCGGCGCCGACAACGGACGGTGGCGGATCGCCCCGCGCGAATCCGTGCGGACGACCCGCCGCCGCTACCGGGACGACACGCTCGTCCTCGAAACGGAGTTCGACACTGCCGAGGGTGGCATCCGTCTGGTCGACTTCATGCCCGTGCGAGGCGAGGCACCCAGGGTGGTGCGTCTGGTGGAGGGCTTACATGGCCGCAGCCACATCCAGATGGACCTCCGGCTCCGGTTCGACTACGGGCGGATCCGGCCGTGGCTCCGTCACTCCGACGGAGCCACGGCTGCGATCGCGGGTCCCGACTGCGTCTGGCTGCACACTCCGGTCGACACCCTCGAGGACGACCATGCCATCCGAGCGGAGTTCACCGTGGAGGAAGGCGAAGTCGTGCCGTTCGTACTCAGCTGGCAGCTTTCGCACCAGCCGGAGCCGGATCCGATCGATGCGCTGACGGCGCTCGCGGACACGGAGGCGTTCTGGACCTGCTGGGTGGCGGCGTGCAGCTACGACGGTGAGTACCGCGATCCGGTCGTTCGCTCGCTACTGACGCTCAAGGCGCTGACGTACGCCCCCACCGGAGGGATTGTGGCAGCGCCGACGACCTCGCTCCCGGAGGTCGTCGGCGGCAGTCGCAACTGGGACTACCGCTACTGCTGGCCACGAGACGCGGCGATCACCCTGCTCGCCCTCACCCGCGGCGGCTTCGGCGAGGAGGCCCGCGCGTGGTACCGGTGGCTGCTGCGCGCAGTGGCCGGTGAGCCGGCGGCCGTCCAGCCCTTGTACGGGGTCGCAGGCGAACGGCGGTTGCCCGAGAGCGAGCTGACCTGGCTGGCCGGCTACGCGGGAGCACGACCCGTACGGATCGGCAATGACGCCGTCGGGCAGTTCCAGCTCGACGTCTACGGCGAGATCGTCAACACCATGCATCAGGCCCGCCGAGCCGGGCTGGACGACGACGGCGAGGTCTGGCCGCTCACCCGCGCGCTCGTCGACTTCGTCGCGTCTCACTGGGATCGACCCGATGAAGGCTTCTGGGAGGTGCGCGGCCCGCGTCGCCACTTCGTCAATTCGAAGGTCATGGCATGGGTCGCGGTCGACCGCGCGATCGACGACGCCGAGACCTTTGACCTGCCGGCTCCCCTCGAACGCTGGCGCCCCCTCCGCGACCAGATCCGCAAGGACGTGCTGACCAACGGATTCGACGCCGTCCGACGGACCTTCACCCAGTCGTACGAGTCGCGGGAGCTGGACGCCTCGGCATTGCTCATCCCGCTCGTCGGGTTCCTCCCGGCGACCGACGAGCGCATGCTCGGGACCGTCGCGGCGATCGAGAGCGAACTCCTGCATGACGGTCTCGTGTACCGATACTCCGCCGCAGGTGGGCCGGACCCGATCGACGGCATCGCCGAGCCCGATGGGGCATTCCTGGCCTGCAGCTTCTGGCTGGCCGGCAACTACGCGCTGTCCGGCCGGTTGGATGAGGCGCGGGCACTCTTCGAGCGACTGCTCTCGCTCCGCAACGACGTCGGCCTGCTCGCCGAGGAGTACGACCCGACACTCGGCCGCCTGCTCGGCAACTTTCCCCAGGCGTTCAGCCACGTTCCCTTGATCATGGTCGCGCACGTGCTCGGCGAGGTCGAGGCTCGCCGTGGCGGCGACGGCGCCATGCCGACCGACCCGCTCGGTCCGTGGCGACATGTCGCCGTCGCGCAGATCTAGCCTGACGCCGATCGTCCCGAGCCAGCGCCCGTCGGCACTGGCGGAGCTGCGGTCGGCAGTGCAGCGTCTTGTTGCGTACGGCGGCGCCGGAGCTCTGCGGCCAGGCACAACACCAGTCCGGCGGCGAGCCAGCAGAGCAGGACGATGAGCGGCCGGGCCAGCCCAGCACCGTCGAAGAAGTCGACCGAGCGCAGCAACGAACCGGCGGCTCCGGGCGGCAACAGTTGGCCCAGGTCGCCCCATCCGGTCGGCAGTAGCTCCGGCGCGGTGCTCATCCCCGACAACGGGTTGCCCAGCAGCAGGAACGCCGCGGCGCCGAGCCCCAGCCCGGCCGGGCCGATCAATCCGCGTAGCCCGATGAGCACGGTGGCAATGGCGGCGATCGCCAGACCGATGACCCCGGCATTTCCCAGGTAGGGCCCGTCCAGGTCACCCAGCCACAGCTGCCAGATCGCCGCCATCGCCAGGCCGCCGGTGATGCCCAGGACGATGACACCGACGATCCGACGCCCGATGCCCACGATCAGCGTGGCGAACGCCGCTCCGGCTGCCAGGCCGCCGAGCACCAGCGGCAACGTGCCGGCGGACAGCCCCCAGCCGTACGGATCATCAGCTGGTGCGGGTGCCACGTCGGTGACCTGTGGCATCGGCGTCGAGGCGCGCTGTTCGGCCGCCAAGGATGTCGCAATCACACCGAGTCTCTGGGCGACGACCCCGCTGGCGGCCGAGGCGGTCAGCACCTCGGGACCGGTCGGACCGATCAGGATCGCGCCATAGGCATCCCGATCCTCGATCGCGTCGATGGCTGCGTTACGGTCGGCGACCTCGGTGATGTCGTAGGCGCCGCTCTGAGCGAGCTGCTGCCGTACTTGAACGATCGCCGGGCCCGGGCCGGCGACGACGAGGGGCACCTCGCGAGGCTCCGAGCGAGTCGCCGGCCAGGCGAAGGCCATGATCACGACCGTGAGGACGATGGTCAGCATCGTGACCAGGGCGGCCACCCGCCGCCACGGCGAGGGCGCCACCGGAGGTGCAGATCGAGCTTCGGACATGGGAGGACTCCAAGGGACTCGGGTCGGAATACGGCCCGACGCTAGGCGTGGATCAACCGTGGTCGCGCCGGTCGAGTCACCGGGTCTGGCCCACCTGACCGAGTGGCTGGAGCATCCCGCGGGCGGACGCGAGAGACGTCGCACCGGCCGCACTCCCAGGGGCATCCGCACGCAGTACCGGCGATTACGCCTGTGCGACACGCAATCGGTAGTCAACGAGCAAGGCACCCGACGAGGTGCGCGTCGCCTCTACGAGCTCCAGACGTCGCGCGTCGCCGTCGCCGAACAGGTCGGCGTCGAACAGCCGGCGTCCCACTCCGGACAGCGTGGGCGCGATCGCCAGACTGAGCTGGTCGATCAGCCCCTCGCGCAGCATCGAACGGGCGAGGTCGATGCTGCCGTGCACTCCGATGTCACCGCCGGGCTGAGCCTTCAGCTCGGCGATCAGGTCGGCCGGCGTGCTCGTGGCGGCGGTCGCGTTCGTCCAGCCGGTCGTCAGCGGCGAGGAGGTGATGACGTACTTGGGCACGTTGTTGATGAAGTCCGCAAAGGGCTGGTTGTCCGATGTCGGCCAGTAGCGCGACCACTCGTCGTACATGTGCCGGCCGAGCAGCGCGGTGTCCTGCGTCCCGATCACCCGGGCTTCGTAGGCGTCGGTCTCCTTGTCGAACTCGGGGAAGTAGCGATCCGGCTCCTCGACGGCGCCATCGAGGGACATCAGGGTGTAGAGCACCACGTTGCGCACGGGGGACTCCTTTCGTTGGCCTCGATCGTTAGACTTGAGATGGACCGCAACGTCATCGGCTCCCTAATCCGTGGTTGGTTTGAGCTGTGTCGGAAACTGTTGACGTTGACTATCTGGTGGTGGGGGCCGGTGCCTCCGGCATGGCGTTCACCGATGCGCTGATCGATCATGCCGATGCGCGGGTGGCGCTGGTCGACCGGCGGCACGGTGTCGGCGGCCACTGGCTCGACGCCTATCCCTTCGTCCGGCTGCATCAGGCCTCGGCCTTCTATGGCGTCGCGTCCACGCTGCTCGGTGGCGGCCGCCTGCAGCAACACGGACCCGAGACCGGCCTTCATGAGCGGGCGAACGTCTCCGAGATCTGCTCCTACTACAGCCGCGTGCTGACCGAGCGGATGCTGGAGTCGGGCAAGGTCGACTTCTTCCCCAGTTGCGAGTACGTCGGGGATCGGCAGTTCGTCTCGCGGATCTCCGGCCGGCGGTTCGAGGTGCCGTCGCAGTGCCGGATCGTCGATGGCCGATACCTCGCCCCCGACATCCCGGCGGACACGCCGCCACCGTTCGAGGTCGCGGACGGGACGCAGGTGATTCCGGCCAACGATCTCGTCAAGCTGGAGGAGGCGCCGAGCCAGTACGTGATCGTGGGATCGGGCAAGACGGCGACCGATGCCTGCGTCTGGCTCCTGGCGGGCGGCGTCGACCCGGGCGCGATCTGCTGGATCCGGCCTCGCGAGCCCTGGATGTTCAACCGGGCGGTGATCCAGCCGAACCCCGCGGTGTTCATCGGTATGGCAGCCGACATCATGCAGTCGGCGTCGGCCGCCGAATCGCTCGAGGACCTGTTCCTGCGGCTCGAGGACGCCGGCGTCATGCTGCGCATCGACCAGTCGGTGACTCCGACGATGGCCAAGACCCCCACTCTGGCGGTCTGGGAGCTCGAGCAACTGCGCTCCATCGAGAACGTCGTACGCCTGGGCCATATCCGCCAGGTGAAGCCGGAGCGTATCGCGCTCGAGGACGGCTCGATCACCATCGCGAAGGACGCCGTCGTCGTACATTGCGCGGCATCTGGCTTGAAGTACCCACCGCTGACGCCGATCTGGGGCCGGTCGGCGATCACGCTGCAGCCGATCCGGGCCGGCTTCCCGTGCTTCGGCGCCGCACTCGCCGGGTACGTCGAGGCCACGCGCGGAGACGACGAGGACAAGAACAAGCTGTGCCCGCCGAGTCCGCTGCCGAACACGCTTGCCGGCTGGGCGGACATGAACGTCCTCGGGACCCGGGCCGCGATGTCGTTCGGATCCGAGCCGGACATCGCCGCATGGGCCAACACCGTCCCACTCAACCCGGCACGCATCGCATCCGACGGCCGATCCGACGAGGTGGATGTGGCACTCGGCCGCCTGCAGTCCCAGGTCCCATCTGGCCTGGCCCGGCTCGCCGAGTTGAGCGGAGCTTCCGGGCGCCACTGACTCGATAGGTCCGGCGCGCAGTCGCGGGCAACCGCGCAGGCCATTCAGGTTGTCTGACTGATCAAAGATGAGGCGCCTGGGCCACGGGGGCGGCACGGCACACAGAAGGAGGCCGGGCTATGTCACATCTTCACGGCCGGTGGGGTACGTCGAGAATCGCGACCCTCGTCGCGATCGGAGCAACTGCGTTAGCCGTCCAGTCACCGCTTGGGGCTGCGACGACCACGGGGGCGATGGCCGACCCTCTCGAGTCCGACTCGATCGTGGTTCCCGACGTGCTCAAGGGCGACACCTGGCTTCGCCACCATCGCGAAGACCTCATGCCCTATTGGGATATGCCCGAGGCACTCGGTGATCCGGTCGGCAACTTCCCGTCGTTCCGCGACCGCGCCGGGCATTTGGATCCCGAGAACACCAACCGCGGCCTGTCCACCCTTGCCCGCGGCGTCTACGGCTACTCGCTGGCCTACATGCTCACCGGCGAGGAGCGCTACCTGACGTACGCGAAGGCCGGCCTCGATTGGATCAACACCAAGGCCAAGGACCCCGTCTACGGCGGCTACTACGGCGAGCTGAAGGCGGACGGCACTCCAGCCGACCCCTTCGCCAGGAAGGACGTGTTCGACCTGGGCTCGCTGGGTCTTGCCTACGGCATGTACTTCAACGTGACTCGCGACCCGGCCGCGGAGAAGGATCTCCTCGCGGTCCGCGACCTGCTGTTCGACAAGTACTACGACGCCGCAAACAACCGGGTCAAGGACTCGCTGAGCTACGACCTGTCCACCGAAGTCGACACCGCCAGCAACGGTGGTGACATCACCAACTACCTGGTGCCTGTCACCGCGATGTACCTCTTCACCACTCCCGTGCTCACCGACCCGGACCGGCGTGCCCAGTTCAGGCACGACATCCGGCTGCTGACGCAGGGCCTGATCGACCATCACAAGAGCAGCGCGACCTCCGCGAACCCGTGGTGGTTCTGGGGCCGCACGCTCCGATTCGGCAACTTCAACGCGCTCCAGACCGATTTCGGTCACAACATCAAGAGCTACGAGATGATCTACAATGCGGACCAGATGTTCCCGGATCATCCGTGGGCGAGCCTGAGCGCGGATCGCACGACCATGCTGGGTCGCGCGTGGGACGATGCCGCCTCTCGCTGGAACCAGAAGCTGCGGAACTTCCAGCCCGGCAACGTCGAGCCGGACAGCGCCTGGTGGATGCACGACGAGGCCGACCAGACGCTCGCTTCACTCGATATCAACGAGGGCTTCACCCAGGCCCGCGTCGACCAATTGGCTCGCAGTGCCCAGACCTGGCTTGATGTGTACGTCGACCACGACCCGGCGTACCCGGGCGAGGTATTCATCCGCGTGGCCCGCAACGGCACCGACACCGATCTGAGGAAGTCGACGTTCGGCAAGAACATGCTCCACGCCCATGAGCACTCGATCATCATGTACCTGCACGGGCGCAAGCTGGAGGGCAAGCCGGCCAAGCTCTACTACGCCCTCCCGACCGACCAGGCATTGACGGCGGTGGCGAAGCCGTACTGGTTCGACGCGACCACCGAGTACCGAGAGGTCACCGGCGACCTGTCCGTGCTGCCGGATCACAGCAAGGTCGAGGTCAGCTTCTCCGGCATCGGCGACGTGCCGGACGCGCCCTATCCGGCGCCGGACGATACCACCGCTCCGGCCACGGTGGCCACCGTGACGCCGACGCCGACCGCCGCGGGCTGGAACCGCGACGACGCCAGCGTGTCGTTCCAGGCCACCGACGACATGGTCGACGTGAAGGAGATTCATGTCCAGGTCGAGGACAACACCACGGCAGCGGCACAGGTGGCCTACATCGATCCGGGCGCGACGTACACCCTGCCGGCGCTCACGGGCGAGGGCACGTACGACATCACCTACTACGCGGTCGATGCATTGGGCAACACCGAGAAGCCGCAGACGCTCGAGGTGAGACTCGATCTCACCGATCCGGTGGTTACCTGCCAGCCCGAACCGGCGTTCCTGCTCGGCGAGACTGGACAGGTCTCCGCGACCGTTGCGGACGCCGTGTCCGGGCCGGCGGCACCGCTCGTGACCGCCGAGGCCGACACATCCTCGGTGGGCCCCGCGGCTGCAGCAGTGACCGGTGCCGATGTCGCCGGACGTACCGCGACCGCCAACTGCGGCTACCAGGTCCACTACGGCTTCACCGGATTCCAGACACCCGTCGACAACGACGTGGTCAACGTCGCCAAGGCCGGCACCGCGATTCCCCTGAAGTGGCGGCTCACCGACCACGCCGGTAACCCGGTCCTCGACCTGGCCTCGGTTCGGATCACCTCGGCCGGCCACACCTGCGACGGCGGCGCCCCCGAGGACGCGATCGAAGAGGTCGCCTCGGGAGCCTCCGGGCTGCAGAACCTTGGTGACGGGGACTACCAGATCAACTGGAAATCGTCGAAGACCTACGCCGGCACCTGCCGCACCCTCCAACTCGACCTCGGCGAAGGCCAGCTGCGCACCGCCGAATTCCGGTTCAAGACGTGATCCCTGACAGCGGGCCGCGGCCCTAGACATCGAAAACTGATCCGCCGACCGTTCATGCGAACGGTCGGCGGATCAATCTCGTTGGCGTTGTCGCAGTGGCAGGGCGACCTCGGTCTGTCAGTCCAGCGGGATCACCGGCCACGGGAGGGTATGGCGCTCGCCGTTCTGCAGTTCGAGGTAGAGATGGAGTCTCGAACCATGCTCCGGATCGTGTGCGGTGGAGCGCAGCACTCGCTGCTCAAGGAACCAGTCAGCCTTGCGTCCGCCTTCGAGCACGTGGGGCAATGGCGTGCTGTCCCGCTCGAGCTCATAGCCCGTGTCGGGCTCGCCGGTGTAGTAGCCGTATCCCGGACCATTCGGCGAGTACCAGGATCCGACCTCGTCGACGGTGCATGGGCCACGGCCGGTGTTACGCGCCTCAAGTTGCGCCCACACGGTCCCATCCGCGGCCTGGTAGTGAATGGCCTTAAGGGAGACGACATGGCCGGCGGCGACCCATCGCTCCCGGTCCTCGGCCCGTTCTGCTTGGCGCTGTGCCCGGTCCTCGACCCGTTCGGCTTCGCGCCGCGCGCGGTCGCGTCGCTGCGACCACACTGTCCATGCGACGTTGAAGATCGCGACCACGATGGTCACCACGACGGCAGTCGCCTCGAGGACGCCCATGCCTGGTCAGAGTAGACGTCGAGACCGATCCGCCGACCGTACTGATGAACGTGTCGGCGGATCGGTCTCGAGGAGCGTGTCGTGGCCGTTGCGGTGCCACAGCAGCTATGCGGCCAGTGCGACCTCGGCCTGCTCGGCAGTCTCGGTCGAAGCGGCGGGCACCGGCGCCGGCCGGTAGAACGTCGCGACGATCGCGCCGATGAACGTGATGGACGCGCCGACCAGCACGGCCGGGACGGTGCCGTCCAGCAGCGCCTGCGGTGAGGTGAAGCCACCGCTGTGGGCGAACACCGACGAGAGCACCGCGACACCGAACACGCCGCCGACCTCACGGATCGCGTTGTTCACACCGGACGCCTGACCGGTCTGGCGCGGTCCCACCGACGCGAGCACGGCACTCGCCGCCGGCGCGAAGACCAGGGCCATTCCGGCACCGGCGAGGACGAACGGGATCAGCAGCTCGGTCCAGCTCATCCCCACCTCGGAGACCAGGGCGATCCACACCAGCGCGGTCGCCTGCAGGGCCAGCCCGGACGACATGAACCACCGGGGCCCGAAGCGCTCGGCGAGCGGGCCGGCCAGCGGCGCCACCACCAAGGTCGCGCCGGTCCACACCAGCATCCGGAGGCCAGCGTCCAGCGGTCCGTAGCCGAACAGGACCTGCAGTTGCTGACTGAGCAGGAAGACCGACCCGAAGGTTCCGAAGGTCATGAAGAACCCGACCGCGTTCGTCACCGAGAAGCCGCGGCTGCGGAACAGGGTCAGGGGCACCATCGGGTTGGTGGTCCGCCGCTCCCACAGCAGGAAGGCCGCCAGCAGGACCGCGCCGCCGGACAGCGACCCGACGATCACCGGGCTGGTCCAGCCGTCCGCGTTGGCGCGCACCAGGCCGAACACGACGCCGAGCAGGCCGAGGGTGACCATGGCGAAACCGACGACGTCGACCTTGCCCCGCGATCCGTAGCTCTCGCGCACCAGACCGGCCGCGATCGGGATCAGGACGATGCCGACCGGCACGTTGATCCAGAAGATCCATTGCCAGCTCGCCGCCTCGATGACTGCACCGCCCACGAGCGGGCCGAGCGCCACGCCGATGCCGCTGATCGCGGACCAGACACCGAGCGCCAAGCCGCGCTTGTCCCGAGGTACGGCGTCGGCGATCAGGGTAAGGGTCAGCGGGGCGATCACGGCCGCGCCGATGCCCTGGAGGGTACGGGCGAAGATCAGCATCTCGATCGATGGCGCCAGCGCCGCAGCGGCCGAAGCGCCGGTGAACAAGGCGAGCCCGCCGATGAAGAAGCGTCGCCGTCCGAACCGGTCCCCCAACGCAGCGGCGGGGATGAGCGCGACCGCGAAGGCCAGGGTGTAGGCGTTCACCGCCCACTCCAGCGACTCCAGGCTCGCTCCGAGTGATTCCCGGATCGACTCCAGTCCCACGATCACGATCAGGTTGTCGAGCGTGACCATGAACAGGGCCACCGAAACCGCGGCAACCGTGACCCAGCGGCGGGCCCCGGACAGCGGCTGTGTCACAGCTGTAGACATCTCGTGCTCCTCGCTATTAGTGACTGCTCAGATACTTCAAGTTATTAGTGACTGCTCACTTAGTTGCTAAGTTAGCGACTGCTCACTAAGATGTCAAGCATGAGTACACGGCAGAGTTCGGACGCCAGGCGAGAGGCTCTCGTCGAGGCGGCGATGACGGCCTTCGCCCAGTCGGGACTGCACGGCACTGCGGTGCGGACGGTGACCGATGCTGTCGGCGTCACCCAGCCGTACGCTTTCAGCCTGTTCGGTACGAAAAAGGGCCTCTATCTCGCCACGATCGAGCGCTGCTTCGACCGAGTCGAGGAGACCTTCCGGCAGGCCGCCAAGGGCGTACCGAAGGGCAAGAAGCTCAAGGCGATGGGCCTGGCCTACGCCGAGCTCCTCGAGGACCGAGACGTCCTGCAGTTCCAGCTGCAGGCGTACGCGGCAGCCGGCGACCCGGAGGTGAAGGCGGTCGTCTCCAAGCGCTACCAGGAGCTGTTCGAGCTGGTGCAGAAGCTCGGCGGCGTGGGACCGGGGCGAGCGCGCGACTTCATGGCGACCGGCATGCTCTGCAACCTCGCCGTCACCCTCGACCTCTACGACCTGCTCCCCGACAAGCTCCGGGAAGCCGTCAATCTCTCATAAAGCAGAGCCGTCCGACCCTGCTCCCAAACCGATAGCCTTGTCCACACTGGTCATGGGCCCGCTCGACCCTCGGAACCGGGAGGACTTGGACCATGACCAGCACGACACGGGCGCAACGCAGCCAGCCCGTCAATCGCCAGATCGCGCAATCCACGAATGGAAACCGATCCGAACGCGCGGCGGCCGGAAAGCAGGCCCGGGAGACCGCCCCGCTCAGCAGCCATGCCCAGCTCGACAGCCTGGCATCCGACCGCGATCCGGTGGGACTCCTTCTCGAGCAAGACGAGTCCCGGGTTCCCGAGCTGGTGCCGGTGCGACATGGCCGGATGCTCGTCTCGCCGTTCACGTTCTACCGCGGGGCGGCCTTGCCGATGGCTGCCGACCTCGCACGTACCCCCACGTCCGGGCTCCGCGTGCAACTGTGCGGCGACGCACATCTGGCGAACTTCGGCGCCTTCGCCTCGCCCGAGCGGCGGCTGGTCTTCGACCTCAACGACTTCGACGAGACACTCCCCGGCCCGTTCGAGTGGGATGTAAAGCGCCTGGCCGCGAGCCTTGAGGTCGCCGGCCGCGACCGCGGGTTCAAGCGCAAGGAGCGGCGCCAGATCGTCCTCACCGCCGCCCGCACCTACCGGGAGTCGATGCGCTCGTTCGCAGGCATGCCGACCATGGAACTGTGGTACGCCCGGATCGACGTGGAAGACGCGCTGCAGGAGTTCAAGGACCAGTTGAAGAAGAAGCGCGTCAAGGCCACCGAGCAGCTGATGGCCAAGGCCCGCAAACGCGACAGTACTCAAGCAGTCGGCAAGCTGACCGAGGTCGTGGACGGCCAACGACGCATCATCAGCGACCCTCCGCTGATCGTGCCGATCGAGGAGCTGTTCACCGACGCTCAGGCCGATGAGGTGTATCAGGCGCTCAATACCGTCGTCAGCGGGTATGCGCGCAGTCTGCTACCGAACCGGCAACACCTGCTTCGCGAGTTCCGGCTCGTACACGCGGCACGCAAGGTCGTCGGGGTGGGCAGCGTCGGAACCCGCGCCTGGATCCTGCTCCTCGAGGCCGACGACGGGGATCAATTTTTGTTCCTGCAGGCCAAAGAGGCCCAGAAGTCGGTCCTGGCGGAGTACGCCGGCCGCAGTCGCTACGCCAACCAGGGCAAGCGGGTCGTGGTCGGCCAACAGCTCATCCAGGCGGCCAGCGACATCTTCCTGGGATGGCAGAACACGATGGGTGTGGACGACGTCAGCCGCGACTACTACGTCCGGCAACTGCGCGACTGGAAGCTGTCCGCACCCATCGACAAGATGGTCCCCAAGGGCATGGAGAACTACTCCACCCTCTGCGGGTGGACCCTCGCCCGCGCCCACGCACGCACCGGCGACCGGATCGCGATCGCCGCCTACCTCGGATCCTCCGACAAGTTCGACAACGCGATCGCCGAGTTCGCCGACGCCTATGCCGACGTCAACGAGCAGGACTACAACGCCCTGAAAGACGCAGTCCGCGAAGGACGCACGACCGCGGAATCCGATCTGTGACCCGAAGGACCTAGGACCCTGGGCAGCACGCCGCCGGACTGACTGACTAGAGGGGCGGGGCGACGAACGGAGTTTGGCATGCCCTCAACTTCCGAGCGCGAGAACCGAGAGATCGAAGCAGCCAACGCCTCTGGCAATACTCCGGTGGTCTTCATCCACGGCCTCTGGGTGCTGCCGAGCAGTTGGGCGAACTGGGTGGGCTTCTTCGAGGAGGCCGGCTACGCGGCGCTGACGCCGGACTGGCCGGACGATCCAGCAACGGTCGAGGAAGCCCGGGCCAATCCCGAGGTCCTCGCCAAGAAGACCCTGAAGCAGATCGCCGATCACACCACCGAGATCATCAAGGCCCTGGACAAGAAGCCGGCGCTCGTCGGGCATTCGACCGGTGGCTTGCTGGCGCAAATGCTGGCGGGTCAGGGCCTCGCGACGGTCACGGTGGCGATCGATCCGGGGGTCTTCCGCGGCGTCTTGCCGTTGCCGCTTTCGGTGCTCAAGAGCGCCGGTCCGTTCCTGGCCGACCCGCGCACGCGGGGGCGCGCGATCACGTTGTCATACGACCAGTTCAGGTACGGCTGGACGAACACGCTGGAGGCAACGGAGTCGAAGGAGCTCTACGACACGTTCCATGTCGCCGGCTCCGGCATCGCGCTCGTCCAGATGGGCAACGCGAACCTCAACCCGCGGACCGAGGCGAAGGTGGACACGACGAACCCCGATCGCGGTCCGCTGTTGATCATCGACGGCGAGGAGGACCACACGGTGCCGTGGGCGATCGCCAACGCCGCCTACAAGCGGCAGAAGCGCAACCCCGGCGTGACCGAGATCGTGAAGGTGCCGAACCGGGGCCACTCCCTCACGATCGACCACGGCTGGCGCGAGGTCGCCCAGACGACGCTCGACTTCATCAAGCGGTTCGCGTAGGACGCTGGCGCGCCAGCGCTAGGCGGGCGAGTGGCGCAGCCGCACGGACAGACAGGTGACGCAGCCTTCGAGCTTCTCGTACTCGGAGATATCGACAACGACCGTGCGGAGGCCGCGAGCCTCGAACAGCTCGCGGCTCCGCGGGGCGCTGGCCGCCATCAGCACGGTTTCCGGGTTCAGGACGACGACATGCGCGCCGCTTTCCTCCGGGACAGGGAGGAACGACGGCCAGACCGACGGGTCGTCGACCAGGGGCGGATAGCCGACGACGGTGCCGTCCGGCAGTGCCGTGACAGCCGACTTGAGATGCAGCACCTTGGTCACCGGCACGCCGATCACCTCGGCGCCGAGTGGGCTCAGGTGGGCTCGCAGTTGGTCGACGCCGTCCTGGTTGGTGCGTCCGCCGATTCTCACCCAGACTCGGTTGTCGTGCTTGAGCACGTCGCCGCCGTCGAGGGTGCCGGGCGAGTCGATCCGCTCGATCCGGTATCCGAGCCCTCGCAGCGTCTCCTCGGTGCCGGCTGTCTCCGGCCGGCGCTCCGGCGCTCCCGGGCGCGAGATGACCGCCAGGTCGCGGTACATGAGGACGGTGTCCTCCACGAAGGCCACGTCGGGACAGTCGTCGGCCGGCGCGACATCGACGACCTGCCAGCCCTCCGCACGCCAAGCATCCACGTACGACCTCCACTGCCGCACCGCCAGATCCAGGTCGACTGGTGTCCGCTCGATGTGCGTGACCAGTCCCTCGGCGAGCCGGCTGCTCGGCTGGCGTACGAGAACGCGGCGGTCCATGCCGGGAAACTAGCAGGACAGTAAGCAGGTGACGTCCTCCCAGACGTAGACCACCTCGTCGAGCCGTACGCCGGAGTCGAAGAAATCCCGCTCACCGAGCAACACTCCCCCGACGCTCTCGTAGAACCTTCGAGCCGGTTCGTTCACCGCGAGCACAGCCACCAGCATTCGACGCATGCCTAGCGAGACCAGGAATGTCGCGAGCTCATTGAGCAGCGCGCGACCGACTCCGCCATGCTGCCTGGCCACATCCACGTACAGCAGATAGCACTCCCCAGTCGGCCGTCGAGCCCGCCTCGAGTCGTCTGCAGCCCACGGTCTCGCCGGCCCACCCATCGCCAGTCCGACGATCCCGCCGGTCCTGTCTGCAGCGACCAGGACGCACTCCCTCGGCCGGTCGGACGCCGCGAGCTCCTCCAACGACCGCCTCCATCCAGCCGCAGATGTCTCGTAGGTGCGCTCCAGAACCAGTGCCTCGGGAATCTGGCCACGATGGGCGGCGTGAAACGTGTCGACGAAGACCCGGCTCATCTCGGCCACATCGTCAAGCGTCGCCGGCCGTACGGTGACGTCTAGCGGGTCACCCAGACTCATGCTCCCGGGCTTCCCAGCGGAAGGTGCTGGACGACCGTCCAGGAGTTCGGTGCATCTCTGCCGATCATCAGCACCGCCTCGCTGACCTGGTACTCGATCGGGAGGTACGGGCGGACCGCCGCCTCTGCCGCACGTAACTGATCCAGCGACCCCGTGCCCACCTGGCCGATCGTGACGTGAGGGACGACGTCGTCGTGCACACCACCGAAGGGCGGGTAGTCAGGAAACGACCGCCAGACAGCGTCGGTCAGTGCTCGAAACGACGTATCCGGTTCTGGTCGAAGCCAGACCACATGTTCGTTGAACCAAGCCGGGCCGGTGAAGGAGCAACTGAACGTCGGGACCGACACCACAACCTCGGCCAGCCACTCGAGCATCTCGGGCCCATGCTCGCTCGGCGGAACGAACGGATAGAGCACCGTGACGTGGGCCGGCACGCCCCATGCCGAACCTGGGTCCAGCCGCCGTCGATGCTCCGCCACCACGGGCTCGACCGCTGGGACCGGGACGATGACAGCTGATTCCGTCGGGTTCTCCATGCCCCTACGATGCAGCAGCGACGCGAAGCGGCACCGGAAGCGGTCGGGCGGCGTCGAGGAACGGGTGCACCTGAGCGAGCGCCTCGGTCCGGCTCAGCACCTGGAGCCGCAAGAAGATGTTCTCCATGTGCTTACGGACCGTCGCCTCCGAGAGGCCGAGCGTGCGGGCGATCTGGGTGTTGGTCGCGCCGGTCGCCACCTGGCGCAGGATCTCCCATTGCCGAGGGGTCAGGTTCGGTACACCGCGCAGCTCGCGGTCGCGACGCGCGTGCAGCTCGGCCAGGTGCGGCCGGATCAGCCGAACCATCAGCTCCTCACGCTCAGTGAAGTCGGGACCGTCGTGGCGCCACAGCAGCAGCCGCCGCTCGGTGCCGCCGTACGGCGTGATCGGAACCACCATCAGGTACCGGCGCCCTCGGCGGCCAGCATCGCGTCGAACGGAGTGTTGATGCTCGCCCGCTCGGCGAAGTCGCAGCGCAGGATCGTCGCGTAATCGCCGGTCAGCAGCGGGCCGGCACAGCCGCCGTCTGCCCAGAACTCCTGCCACCACAGCTGTCCGATCTCGTCGTCATCATCCGGACCGAACTCGTCCTCCCGCTCCACCCCGATGCCCTCGTACACGTCCAAGACCCTCGTCCGCTTGAGCTCCGGGAAGGTGGACGCCTCGCCGGGCGATCCAAAGTCCAGGAGTTCGAACCCGATCTCGGTGCATGGGATGAGAGCACGCAGTCCGGCGAGCACATCGGCGTAGAAGAAATCGCCGTCGTCGTCGGCTTCGCATCCCTCGACAATGGCGAGCAGGTTCCGGACGTCCTCGTCGGTCATCACCCAATTGCTCTTCACAGTTCCTCACCCCGCTCAACCTCTGTATCCCCAGGTTAAAACGCATGTCGCGAGATGGACATGCGCCATATCGCGTACGCCGATCGACGCGCTCCGAACGTCGAATTCCGCCGGGCGTCGCCGCGAACGACCGTGGGTCATGCAACGACCACACCAAGGGGGTCATCATGAACCGCACGGGTCAGCTGTCCATCCGACTCGCCATGCTTGCGACCGCTGTCGTGGGCCTCGGGCTCGGCACGACCGGCGGGGCGACAGCGGCTACCTGCGTCGTCCCGTCGGACGCGAGGATGGTCCCGTGCCGCACCAGGTCGGGCGGGGGCTACGCCGGGTCCACAGTTGCACCTGTCCAGCAGGTGACCGACAACTCGGACCGGACACTCCAGTGGGTGCTGTTCGCGGCCGCCGTCCTCGCTGCACTCGCGATCCTGGCCGTCGCATCCGACGTACTCGCTCGACGTCGCTGGCGCCAGCCGCCGCTGGAGGCCGCGCTCGCGAGCGACCCCGAGGAACTGCCCCGCGTCGCCGGCCTGCTCGGTGAGCGCTTCGCCCAGCAGGACCGCACCGACGCAGCTGAGCATGCCTACCGGGCCGCCATCGACGCCGGCGACGAGCACTGGTCGCCGGTTGCACAGGTCGCGCTCGCCGACCTCCTGAGCACCCGAGGCGAGCGCAGCGAGGCCAAATCCCTGTTGGAGTCCGCCATCACCTCCGGCCACCCTCGAGCAGTGCCCGCGGCTCAGGCCGGCCTCGACCAGCTCCGGACCGGCAACAGCCCCACGACCGAGTACGAGACCCTCGAAGCCACCGGATCGGCGTCAAGACGGACTCGTGTCGTCGCCGACCGACAGGTGTGGTCAGCCTCGACATCGAGCTAGTGGACCATGGCAGTGGGCCGGATCCAGCTGGCCGGCACGGTGCCGGTCACTGTCGTGCTGCCAAGATGGGTGCATGTCCGCAGAACTGGTCCGGACGAACGACCCGAATCTGATCGCGATCATCGCCGGTCTGCTCGGTGATGCCGACATTCCGTACCACCTCGCTGACCGCAACATGAGCCTTGTCGAGGGCTCCATCAGCGCCATTCAGACCAGGATCGTGGTCCCCGACGATCGGGAGTCGGAAGCCCGTGAGCTGCTCATCGACGCCGATCTCGGAAAGTGGCTAAAGCCCTAGGACCGCACCACAGAGCAGGTTCGCCGAACCTGTCGGTGGGGAGTTGCAGGATCGGGTCGTCGCCTCGCGAGGAGGAGAAGGTGCATGTCCGAACCGACGATGGAGACCACCTACACGACCCGTCACCTGGGTGCTGACACCTGGGACGACTTCGCGAGGCTCGTGGAGGCGAACAACGGCATCTGGGGTGGGTGCTGGTGCATGGGCTTTCATCCCGAGGGAGTCGGCCAGGGTCACACACCCGACGGGAACCGCAAGGCTAAGCAGGAGCACGTACGCAAGGGAACGGTCCACCAGGTCCTGGTCTACGACGGCGACGAGTGTGTGGGCTGGTGCCAGTACGGCGCGCCCGCGGAGATCCCGAACGTCAAGAACCTGAAGGCCTACCACAAGGAGCTCACCGAGCTCCCGGACTGGCGGATCGGCTGCATCTTCACCGGCAAGGCCAACCGCCGCGAGGGAGTCGCGCGAGCCGCCCTGACCGGCGCAATCGCGGCGATCAAGGAGGCCGGCGGCGGACTGGTCGAGGCCTACCCCGAACAGGTCGAGGATCGCGAGCCCCAGCGCGGCGCCTACCTCCACACCGGCCCCGAGAACCTGTTCGAGGAGTTCGGATTCGAGCGCGACCGACGGATCGCCAAGTGGCGTTGGGTGATGCGCCGACGCGTTCAGCCTTGACGGTCACCCGCTGCACGGGACGAACCCACCGCCCGGGGCGAACTCGGGGAACCGCTGGATCAGCTGCGCGGCCGACACGTGGCCGGTGGACATCTTCGGGCTGCCGAACTCCAACGGGTCGCCGGTCACGGGGTACGTGTGTCGGGTGACGTCGTACGACCTGCCTCGGTCGACCGCGTTCGCCATGGAGGTGACCAGCGAGCCGTTGGAGGTGCACCCGGCACCGAGCGGCGCCTCTGACCCACCGCCATACACCGTGATGTTCCCGTCCTCGGTTCCGGGCGCGAGCACCCGCATCAGACCGTCCTCGGTCCAGGTGAAGATCTGGGACAGGGCGCTGTCGGCCATCCAGTGGGTGTCGACCACGATGTCGGCCCGGCCGTCCAGGCCGAAGTCGGGGGCGTTGGTTACCTGTGGCGATCCAGGCGGCGGTACGGCGGGGGCGCCGAAGGCGTCGAGGACGGTGGAGTAGATCGCCCCGCTGTCGGCGAGGCGCACCCCGACGAAGGCCCTGCACTTCGGGGGGGCCTTGTGGTCATCGGCGGTCGCGACCTGGTCGGGGGCGCCGTCACCGTTGACATCGGCCGCGAAGGTCCGACCCCCGAGCAGTGCCCGGGTGATCAGGGCTCCTTCGCGGTCACAGTTGCCGCTGGTATGCACGATCGGCTTGCCGGCCGGAGGCGCGGACTCCTGGCCGCCCAGATCGACAACCGACATCACACCCAGCACCGCCAGCACCGCGGCGGCCGCGGCCAGGAGCGGAAGTCCCCAGCTGAATCGCCTCGGCCGCTTCACCTTCGGTGGGTCGGCCGGACGCAGCGAAGCCGGCGTCACCTGCTCGGCGCGGGCCGCCAATGCCTGGCGCAGCCGGTCTTCGATCTCGGTGGTCTGTCGGCTCATCGCTGGACCTCCAGGATTCGCTCGAGTGCGTCGAGGGCCCGGCTGGCGGTCGACTTGACCGTTCCGGTGGAGATGCCGAGCGTCTCGGCGATCTGCGCCTCGCTGAGATTGGACCAGTAGCGCAGGACCAGGACCTCGCGCTGTCGGGTGGCCAGCTGCTGGAGCGCGGCGAGCACCTCGCGGTGCTCCTCGGCCAGAATCGCCGAGGACTCGGGGCCGCCGGCCGGCGGTTCGTGTCGGGGGACGTGGAGTCGAGCGGTCCGCCGGCGTCGCAGCACCGAGCGCGAGGCGTTGACCACGGCCCGCTGCAAGTACGCGAGCGCCCGATCCGGGTCGCGCAACCGCCAGCCGCGGTGCAGCCTGGCGAACACGTTTTGTACGACGTCCTCAGCGGTCTCCTGGTCGTCGACCAGCATGACGGCGAGGCGTACCAGACGCAGCCGGTGAGCGGCGTACAAGTTCGCAATCGTCACCCGCTCCGCGCCACGCACCGGGCCATCGTCTCGCGTCAGCGAGGCGGACACGGCCATCTCGTCTCTCCTTCGGATCGGCGACGGCTCCCCCGTCGTCACCCGTCCAGACGTGTGACTGGGCCCGGGGGTGCGTACGCCGCGAAAGAAAGGTGGCCGCCAGTCGCAGCGCCCCACTGTTGGCCGGGTTGACGACCGGATAGACATGCCGGGTGACCTCGTACGTGTCGCCGTCCAGCAGGGCCATCGACAGCACGAGCGCGCGGTGGCCCGTGGATCCGGCACCACGGGGATAGGTGATGCCGCCGCCCTCGACGACGAGCGTGCCGTCCTCGAACCCCGGCACATGGACTCTGACCAGACCGGCCCACCCGTGGATGTTCCTCAGGCGGATGATCGGTGCGGCTTGATCTTCCCGGGTCGGTGTTGCTGGGCGTAGAGTCTCCGCTCATCTATGGTCGGCTCACGTAAAAGGGGGTAGTGATGGAGGGTCTTCGGAAGCCTGGGCGTATCGCGGGGCTTTGGTTCATCGGCACGTTCGTGTTCTCGATTCCGGCTGTCTTTTTCTACGATCCGGTGCTGAATGACACCGACTACATCTTCGGCGAGGGTCTTGACGCACGGATTTCACTGGGCGCGCTCTTCGAGGTTCTCTTGGTGATCTGTGGTATTGCGACCGCCGTCGTCTTCTTTCCGGTGTTGAAGCGGGTTAACGAGTCTGTGGCGCTGGGCTATGTCGCGCTGCGCATCATGGAGTCGGCGATCATCGTCGTGGGCCTCATAAGCCTGATGTCGGTGGTGACGTTGCGGGATGACCTCGGCGGGACGGGCACCGATTCGGCCTCGCTGGACGTGGCCGGACATACACTGGTCGCCTTGCACGACTGGACATTCGTGCTTGGGCCGCAGTTCGGTGCCGGTTTTGGGCACGGACTCCTTCTCGGCTACCTGCTGTATCGATCCGGTCTCGTGCCACGGCGGATGGCGATGCTCGGACTGATCGGTGGGCCGCTGGCATTTCTCGGCGGGGTGTGTGCTCTGTTCGGGGTGATCGAGCTACCGAGCCCGGCTTCCTTTGCCTTCACGGCCATTGAGATCGTGTGGGAGGCGTCGCTCGCGATCTACCTCACCGTCAAGGGATACCGCCCCTCACCGCTCCTCGCAGAGACAACCACCGGCTAGTCCAGATCGTTCCAGCCATGCTCGACCGCGCATGCGAGCCGGTCACAGCCTGCTGATGAAGGATGGGACCTTCGGCCCAAGACTCGCGACTTCGCCAGAGTTAGGGTCGCCGCGATGTCGGTCCGACCAAGGGGGTCGCGATGGACTCGACTCGATTCTCTCGCGCCGAAGCTTCTGGGTGGGGGATGGCTGGCGATGGGCGAATCTGGCGAAGAGTCGTTTTGCTCGGCGTCCCGTTTCTCTACGTGGTCCTCGGCCTGCTGCATCCGACGGCCAATCCCGAGCTCGGCGACGACCCCAGCCTGTTCGTCAACCTGCACATCGCGCAGCTGTTCTTGATCATGGGGTTGGCCTTCGTGCTCTGGCTGCTCGTGGAGGGTGTGGCCGGGCGGGCTGCCACCGTGGCGCGGGTGCTGATCATTCCGTTCGTGGTGGCGTACACGGCGCTGGATGCGATCTTGGGGATCGCGTGGGGGATCGTGGTGGAGACGGCGAACGACCTTCCGGTCGCCGCCCAGGCCGGGGCGGGGCGGCTCATCGATGAGTTGATCTCCGGCGAGCCGGATCCACGCGGACTTTTGCTCTACTGGGGTGCCGGCCTGCTCTGGCTCGCGGTCGCGCTCGCAGTCGTGGCGGCGCTCAGGCCCACCGCACCGCTTGGCGCCCAAGTCCTCATGGTGCTCGGGGCGGCGGTGTGGACGCTCGGGCACGCCCCACCGATGGGTCCGGTCGGGATGGCGCTATTCCTGATCGGCATCGCCTGGGTCGAGTTCCGGCCTCGTCCTGCCGAGACGCCGTCCCGGGCACCTGCGTGACCCGAATCGGCATAGGCAGCAACCCCTGTAGTCGAGGCCCGTCCCATTCGCGGATTCGTTAGCAACTCGGCCGGCGGCCCAGCCCTGCCACGTCATCTGCCCCTGTTCGGCTGTGCCGTGAGTGGTGCGGCCGGGCTCCCATTCGCGCCACAGATGCCGGTGATCACTGATCGTCCTGACCAGGATTTAGTCGAGCACGAGGGTGAGCACGATGATGGTGACGACGACGCTTTGGACGGAGTGGACGATGATGCCCATCCATGCGCTCTGGAACCGTCGGGAGGGGTAGGCCTCGAGGAAAATGCCCTCCACGAGGGTGGCTGGCATGACCCAGGGCACGTGGAGGTGGTAGACGGTGAAGAGGACGCCATTGGCGACCCAGTCGCCCCTGCCGAAGACGGCCTGCATGCGCGGTAGCAGCAGCCCGCGGAAGAGCAGTTCTTCGCCGAGGACGGTGTTGAAGATAACGAACACGACGACGACGGCGAACCATCCCCAGGCTCCGCTGAAGAAGGCCTCGCCACGGTCGGAGTCCAGGAAGTCGGCGAAATCCCGCACCGATGGCCCCGGGATCGCGGGCACCTCCTGCAGCAGGGCGAGCAGGACCACGAGGGGAACCAGCCACCACCAGACTCTTCCGCCCACGCGTCCGGTCTTCGGATCCTGCGGCCTCTGCAGCCATAGGGCGTCGCGCACGCGTGGCCATTCGAGGCTCCCGAGCTCCCGCTTGACCAGGATCAGCACCAACACGAATTGCCAGATGAGGCCCAGGGTGAGGCAGATCAGCAGCGCCTGGGCCAGTGGTTCGTCGCCGCTGAGCTGGTCTTCGAGCAGTGGAGCGATGATCCAGGCGAGGACCGCCATCGGGACAGCCGCTGCCGCCCACACTCCGATGATCTGTGCGAGAGAGTACTGCTTGACGGCCTCATGCCGATCAACAACGGCTACCTGAGTGGGTTCCATGGCCAGCCTCCTTCGGCGGGCCCGATTCGACATGTACGCCACAGCTTGGTCATCCCCTAGAGCCAAAGGTCTTACGTCGCAGGCGCGAAGGTCACACGCGACGGCGTGTGCGGAGGAGGACGGTGAGAAATGCCGCTGACATTGGCCTGACGTCGTGGACCAGGAGACGAGAGCTTCGAACCCGCGCAGGCAGCGTGGGATCGGGGCCATGGGGACCCCGCGAGGGTCGTCCCTCCTTCTCGGATGGCCAGGTGTGGCTTGGAGTGAACCGGCTATGCCAGGCGCTAAAGGCCCGGGTGGTACATAGGTAGTAGCACTAGGGGATGCCGGGCCAGCGAGCGTCTCCGTGCTGCGGTTTCGGCTCGCGACAGGCAGATACACGACTATGAGCGTGGACCGCGAGCGGCTCGACGACGCAGCACGATTTTCTGGCCACTTCTGGCCGCGGTGGCGATCGGAAACGCCTGCGGCGGGGGACCCGTCTACCGGTCATGATCGAGTCGGGCCCAGATGATCACGTTGGAGTCGTAGCTGCTGGTCTGGTCGTCATAGTGGCCGCCGCAGGTGATCAGGCGCAGGCCGGGGTAGTCGATGTGCCGGTAGACGGCTCGGGTCGGGAAGCCCGTCTTGGGGAACGTGCCGGTGCGCTGGACGACGAAGGTGGCGGTGGTGCCGTCGGCCCGGTCGACCTCGATGGTGTCGCCACGGTGTAGCTGGCCGAGGTCGAAGAACACGGCTGGTTCGCGGTCCCAGGTGACGTGTCCGGCGATCACCGAGGCGCCGGGGACGCCGGGGGCGGGGCTGGGACTGAACCAGCCGGCTCGGCTCGGGTCGACCGGGACCTCCATGACGCCCTCGTCGTCCA
>Ga0081455_10000789_pt1 | contig 40686 bp, 44 predicted proteins | sample TabmetS3T2R1_FD_70207 | JGI IMG/M metagenome (GOLD analysis project Ga0081455, IMG submission 70207) | Tabebuia heterophylla rhizosphere microbial communities from the University of Puerto Rico - S3T2R1 | ecosystem: Host-associated > Plants > Roots > Rhizosphere ... | reverse complement strand
ATACATTTATTAACCTCAAAATTTACAATATAATAAGTGATTTCTATGTATAAAATTGACGATTTAGATCTTAAAATTTTGGAGGAACTTTCAAATGATGCATCTATTTCGGTTCCTAGACTTTCAAGGAAAATCAATATCAACGCGTCGGTAGTTTATAGCAGGATTAAGAGATTAGTAAAGAGGGGCATTATTAGAAAATTTACGATATTGATGAATGATGAAGCCCTTGGGTTTAATGTAAAGGCGCTCACTGGTATAAACATGGATTCAAAGTTGAGAGACAATGTTTTGAGTGAATTATTCAACATTCCGGGTGTTACGGAAGTTTCTGAAGTTACAGGGAGATTTGATATATTAGTAACAATGAATTCTCACTCTTTGGACGAAATGCACCAGTTGATATCGGAACGAGTCGGTCGTATCGAGGGAGTACAGAAGACGGAGACATTCATTGAAATGAGAAAAACAACGAGAGAAATTCCCATCCCGCCAAAAGAATAGGGATAGGTTTGAATATGTATTTGGTTCTAATTTTTTCCTCAATTGTGTGAACAACCACCTTTAAGAGGATATTAGTTTCGGAGTCAATAAGACGTAAAAAGTTATTCTGCCAAACATGTAAATTAATTCGTAAATTGAACTAAAGTGATATAAGCAGTTTCTGTCCAGAAATCGTGTTCTCTAAATTAGAGATTAAAATGCTCACTTAGATTAAAGAATAATTCAAAGTGAAACAAAAATCATCAAGTGTTTGGCTTAGTACCCAAATTACTTGCCTGTCCTTGTCCCATTCGAATCATTTCATTTATCTTGTTTTCAACTTCCTTTAAATTCTCTTTTACTCTTGTCTCTTGTTTACCTAGAACTACCAAGCGAGTGTTTGAGAGATCTTTCTTTTCGTCTAGCTCCTTAAGAGTATCATCCTTTTTGGTTTTAATCAACAAAGGACCAACACTTTTGTAGATTGCTTCATCCTCTCCTGATTTCTTAAGTTCTTCGGTAGCCTTTTCTATTTCGACAGATTCTGCTTCAAGTTGTTGTTTTTGCATCATAATAGCTTGTAAATTTTGCTGCAGCTGCTGTAGCCTTGTAAGTTGCTCTCTTAACCACGGAGGAATTTCTTGTTCACTCATTTCTTATTACTTGACTTTACCGTCATAAATCTATAGCGTTTTATAAATTTAGAGACAAATATGACAAGCTCAACAATCTAATGTATGTGTTAACTATAGCACGGAATGATTGTAAATCGTGTGTACTAATAGTAATAAAAATCACACCTTGTTCTGAAGTAATTCTTATTTTTTCAGCACAGGTGAGAAATCTAGTTTCCGGTTGTAGGGCATTAGTTATCGTATTTGCAATGTTAGAAGATAATTCTGATGGAAGGTTTTCTATAGATATTTGAATTCTAATATTTACTCTTTGACTTTTCAAAGCTTACATCATATGTACCTGAAGCTACTTTATAGTTGCATTTTGAACAGCACCAAATCCCCAGTGCTTTCCTATCAAATTTTATTGATCCACATTTAGGGCATCTTCTCTTTCTTTTCAGAACCCTGTAAATCATTCCGTATCTCTTCCTGACAGTAGCTCCGTATTTTACTCCTAATCCCTTAAGGCGAGATATCTTATGTTTACTCCTACTTACCATGATGAATCAATCCCTTAAGTTTTGCTCTAATTTCTTCTCCCTTGCTAATTGCTTTATCTGCAATACTCTTCACTTCATCCACTGTAAAGTAACCTTTTAGTCCTTTTTGCATCGCAACAATTGATCCTTTTGAATTTGTAGTAATTGTGAGTCTTGCATCCATACATGCTTCTTCCTCAGTATTTGGGTCCAAAAGCAGATAATCGCCAATCTTAACGGTAGTAACAGATACAGGAATAGTAGTTATGGGAGTTTCCTGAGTTCTCCCAGTATCTAATACTTTGTCATCTTTAATTTCAAAAACAGGTAGTTTGCAGCTTGTTAATGCAGCTACTACAGCATAAGAAGTCGCATCTAAAAGGTTACCATCTACGTTAATGATACTACAATCTACAAAAATGGTATACACAATTTTTCCGGGGACCAAGACCAATTTGCTTAATTCTAACATTTCTGACTCTCTAACGCCCCTATCCACAACCCTGGCGAGTTCAATAGTTTCCTCATCAGGCGGACCTGGTTCTATATGAGGAGATGCAATCGGGAGTACTTCAGCAGTAATTATTAAAGCTCCACTATTTTCCAGCCCTTCAAAAGGTTCACCAGTCTCTACTTTTATTCCCGCAACAACTTCTGTCTTACCTAACTTTACCCAAGCCGATCCACTTGCCTTTTTTATTACGTCTAATTCAATCTCAATTGGTCTTGTTTCATCTAAACTTCTTTCATCTAGTCTTTTGCCTGCTGAAATTGATTCCATCATCTGTTTTTTGCGAAGATTTTCGACAATTATTGTAGATTTCTTTGATAGACTCATTATTCATTCAATCCCTTTTCATCGCCAAAGTACTTTTCTATTAAAGAGGAACGTTGTATTTCAAATACCTTCAAGCAGCCACGTATGGCTTCTTCTAAACAAGTATTGAATTCATTTGAATTCAACTCTCCATCAAGTTGAAGAAGAGTTATTTTCTTAAGATTTGGCATATACGCTACAGGCATGTCAGCTCCTCCCTCTTTGTCCTCAGTGTCATTAATATCAATCACTATTTTGTCATCTACCTTTCCTGCTGCACATGCTGAAACCATATCACGCATATTTATTCCTGCGTCTGCTAGTGCTACTGAAGCAGCTGTAATTCCTGCACATCGTGAACCTCCATCTGCTTGCAATACTTCGATAAAAATATCAATCGCTGCACGAGGATAATCCTCAAGCATTAGTGCAGGTTCTAAGGATTCTCGAATAACCTTCGATATTTCCGTCTCTCTCCTGGACGGTGCAGGGCTTTTTCGAGTATCTGTTGAAAAAGGAGACATGTGATATCTGCATCTTACAACACATCGATCAGATAATGCCATATGTTTTGGATGAACTTCTCGCGGACCATAGACCGCTGCAATTATCTTATTTTTACCGAATTCTATAAGAGCAGAACCATCTGCATTCTTTATAATTCCCACATTAATCTTTACCTCTCTTAACTCATCTATTATCCTTCCATCGCTTCTTTTTCCTCTTTCGTCTATTAGGCTTCTATTTTGTACCATTTGAGTTCATCATTCCCATTTCTTTATCAATTTTGTTTGAAATAACTTTATCATTAATCTCTGTGTTATTGATTTCGTGATTCTTTTTAGTATCATCATTTTCAATCTCCGACTCTGGCACATTCAATAATTGCTTAATTCTTTGAGTAAGGTTTGAAGTGTGAGCTTCTACTTCTACTATATGAATTGCATTCATCGCAAGATTCATTCCTTCCTTGTCTTTTCCGGAGACCACAATTATTCCATTTTGACCTATAGTTATCCTTGTAGAACTTGCCTGTTCAATTATTTGGATCATGGAACCCCTTTTTCCAATGAGTCTTGGAACCCGAGTTGGAGATATTTTTATCAATTCACCTATCGGTATCTTTCCCAAGTCCTTATCTTGAATTGTAAGGATTGGATCCCTCGTTCTATCAAAAATTGCAATTCTTGCAACAATAACATCCCCCTTTGACAACTGACTGCCCATGTCATCATGTGCTGGTGAAAAATCTCTCCCAAATATGTCTTGAGCGGGTAAATGTGCATTAAAACATGAATTGATGTCTACAGACCAAGAAAGAGACGAATGGTCCAGTATTTTACCTATTACAATATCATTTGCCCGTGGGAAATAAATTCCAGATAATGGAATTACTTTAGCCCCATCTTTATTTGACTCTGCAATTCCAATTCTAGTTGCTACAATTGAATTTCCAATCCTAAATACATTTACCAAAGTTTTCAAATTCCCTTCTGCGACAATATCACCAGGAATAACGTATTTTCTTTTAATTTCCTGCAAAGTGTGATCCTCCAAAACAAGAATTCAGTATTCCATTCATAATTCTCCCTTTTTGGGAAAGTTAGAACAGACTTATATTTTAAGTGTGGCTAATAGCATGAATTGTGCTTATTTTTCATTGACCTGAGCTGAGCCTTTGGTCGCGCTTCCAATTCTATCTAGAAATGAGCTCTTCATCCCCGCGTTAATATTGAGAACCACCTGTAATGATCCGTCCGAGAGCCATTGCTCTGATTTTATCTCACCAATACTTTTGAATACACTAAATGATTGTCCTGAAAATTGGGCGGGGACAGTTACGGTTAACTCTAAAATTTCTGACTTTAGAGGCAATATTTTTCTTAATGGATCTATGATATTCTTTATTTGATCTTCTAACCGCTTAAATGGATCAATAGCCACCCGCGCTTCATCAAGAACAGCATTAATCCTGGAGATCGGATGGGGCATATGGGTTTTGGGATCGACAAAATTTTTGTTTATATACTGGACAATCTGTTTTTTCTTTTCTTCAATCATCTTTCTGCGCTGATCTGTGTTCAAGTTTAGATCGCCTTTAGCCATAATCTGTTTTGCTATTTCCAGTTGATCTGTTGTCTTAAAATGCTTCATTAACTTCTCAGTCGAGATTCTTGTACCCTTATTAGCATCTGAATAAATTTCGTCTGAAATCATAATATTTGAAATGTCAATTTTTTTGCCAAGTTTATATTCTAGTGCAGGATCAGGCTTCACCAAAATTTCAAATTTTTCATTTCCTGCACTTAATCTAACAATTGTAAATTTATCAACCATGTTAGTCCTATTATCTGAAATTATATAAGCATACAAATGACAAAATAATGCTTTAGATACTTAAAAGAAAATAAAAATGTAAAAAGGAAAAAAGGGGTTACTCGCTTACGTAAGCTCGTTCTCCATGTTGGGTTAAGTCCAGTCCAATTTCTTCTTCCTTTGGAGTAACTCTTAAGCCTCCAGGCCACACTTTGTCCATTATTTTGATGATTATTGCGGTTATCCCCATTGCCCATGCTAGAGATGCAAAAGCACCGACAGCGTTTTCTAATAACTGAGGCGGATTGCCGAACACAAGTCCGTTGTCACCCCATGGCGTAAATCGCTTCTCTGCAAACAATCCTGTCATTAGGGCTCCTACAAGTCCACCAACTCCGTGTACTCCCCATGTATCCAGTGCATCGTCCCACTTTCTGCTATTCTTGAACATAACCGCTGCATAACATGCTACTGATGCGGCTATTCCAATCACAAGTGCTGACATTGGCGACACGAACCCTGAGGCTGGCGTAATGGCCACAAGTCCAGCCACCGCACCGGAAGCAGCTCCAACCGTTGATGCTCTTCCTGTGTGTGCCCAAGAGAGCAATGACCAGGTAACTACAGCCATAGCCGTAGCTACTTGCGTAGCAACAAATGCGCTTGTTGCATTTGTAGCTGCTGCCCCGGCAGAACCGGCATTAAATCCAAACCATCCGAACCACAGTAGCGCAGCACCTAAAACTACGAGTGAAATATTGTGTGGTTCCATAGGAACTTTACCATATCCTATTCTCCTACCCAACATTAACGCTACGACGAGCCCGGACCATCCAGATGTTATATGTATAACGGTTCCACCAGCAAAGTCAAGTGATCCATAGCAACCAGTCCATCCAAAGCCACAGTATCCAGGATTCTTTCCATAGTTGTCTGGTCCTGTAATCTCCCATGTCCAATGCGCACAAAAGTCATAAACAAAAGTAGACCACAGAACTACGAAAATTAGAAACGCACTAAATTTCATCCTTTCAACTACCGCGGCTACAATTAACGCGGGAGTAATGATGGCGAACATCATCTGAAATATCATGTATGTCTGGTGTGGAATAGTAGTACCAGTTATGCCTCCATACGCAATAGAAGGAACGTCGTGAAATACATTATATAATCCAGCCCAGTCTAGACTTCCGATAAACCCCCAACCATTTGAGTCCGGACCAAAAGCCAAGCTATAGCCATATAGGACCCATTGTACAGCCACTATTCCCGTAGTAATGAATACCATATGAAGTGTATTAACAGCATTTTTTTGTCTGGTTAATCCAGCATAAAATATAGCCAAACCACCAGGTGTCATTATAAGTACAAGTGCTGAAGCCGTAAGCATCCATGCATTATCCCCTGGATTAATCTCACAAGGAATCAAATCTCCTTCCGCAGTTAAATTGTACTTTCCACTAGAATCAGTTGCAAAGCAATGATATACTATACCAGGATCGCCCGGCTTGTAAGCTGAAGCGTACATCAGGTAGGTTGATGTGACCGTGATCGTTGTCAAAATTCCAACTAACATAAAGATATTGATGTTCTTCCTAAACATTATTCACCAATATTTTAGAGAAGTATAAAAAACATAACAATATAAGACGAAATTCTAATGATTTTATTATAAAATTATGATAAATTTAATTAATCATAATTGTATCATATTTAGTAAATATCATAAAATGCCATTTTTAATGTTTTCAACTCGAGCCTGCAGAATATTTTATCATGTATGGTCGACTTATACTATAAAATCCAAGTCAAATTGGTCAGGTGGACACGTTATCGTCATTCCCTTTACCTCATTTTCAGGTCATCCCTGTTAAAGTATCAATTGGTATTTGCTTGATATACATTTTATTTATTGGTGTTCGTACTTTTTATTCAGATGTTTATTCTGTAAAGATAAAGTACTACCATTGAATCCAAGTAATTATCAATAAATTATATTTTTTTGTTACTCTTTAAAAGAAAGAATACCCAAAAATAATCATTAGTAGAAAAGAATCAGAATGATTCATTTGTTATCAGAAATTAGGATAACCAATTTCTTCATAATTATGAAAGCTAGTTAGCAAAACAGTAGCATTAATTACCTATATCTCTTGAATTACTAGTGCGACCACTGGATCAAAAAATTAACATTTTTATGCAAGTGTAAAATTGTGAAATTTCACTAAATTTGCCCTTATTTGTTTCAAGTGTAGATTCGGAACAATAATTAAAACACATAATTGCCTTACAATTAGACATAAACTTGTTTAAAGTATTGAACAATAAGTAGTAAATCTAATTTTAAGACGATTTCTGGTAAAAACTCCTATTGCATAATTTTACGTTACAATTTATGATATTGAATATGAGATCATTCATCATAAAATAAACATGATTAAAGTCGATGACGATAATATACCATACTAATCTTAATTTTCTAAGTATTACTAATAATGATTTTTGATTCATATAATTTGTTTAGTGCCCAACCCTGTGAAGTGGATTTACACCGAACCGATCGATTCAAGAAAATTTCAATTGGCCAAATCTATTTATTTTGACAAAGGTAATCAATAGTGATGAGCAGATTCTTTAGAGCTAAAGACAAGAATGATAATTCTTCCAACAAGTCAACAGTAGCTAAGAATACGGAAGAGCATCGTGACTTTCAGGTGCGTGATTTGTATAAAAAAGGTGTTAATCACATGTCTAATGATAAATTAAATGATGCGATACGTAGTTTTGAATTAGCTCTAAGATTAGATCCAAAGTTTGTTGAAGCATGGATTAAAAAAGGGTATGCTCATTTTCATATGGGAGATTATTCTTTTGCTATTTCTTCTTATGATATGGCATTGAACATTGATCCTGATAATTATGAAGCTTGGAATTTAAAAGGACTTGCTTATTATAAGATGAATAACTATGCCAAGGCAATAGAATGCTGTACTAAAGCTTTGGATGCAAATCCAAGTGATGGATTGGTTTGGTACAATTATGCATGTTATCTCACATTAGCTGGCAAAGTAGATGATGGAATGGAAGCTTTGAAAAGGGCTATTGAAATAGATATTTCCCATGCAAAAAAAGCTGTACGTGACAGGGATTTTGAAAATGCCCGTGCAGAGGAAGGATTTATGAGGATATTTGAAGTAGTCGTTCTCGAATCCTTACGACAAGGATACGATTATGTAGGAAAAATTGTTTGGGCAACTGGTATGGACAAACAGGATGTTGAGGATGCATTTTTAAGGCTAAGTATGAAAGGTTTGGTGACTATAAAAGAAAAGAAATCATATCTTGGGAAGGATGTGTCTTACGAACTTTCAAGAGACATTTCAGACAAGCTTGGAGAAACGAAGCGATCTGGATTTTTCAAGTCCAAGGAATATTCAGCACCAATTCAGGAGATAAAAGATATTATTGAAATATTAGATAAATCGGTTGAGTCTGTCAAAAACGGGGATATAGATCAGACAATTGATTCATTTGAGCAACTAACAAGTCCAGCGAAACATGGTAATACAATGATTGAGCAGTTTTTTGATCAACATCGTGATTTGAGATTGTATCAAATTAGACTGAAGGATAAAGGGCAAGAATATCTCTATTCACATAGATCAGAATTAACCAATTTGCTCGAAGACATTATTCAAAAAGTACGAGGCGGTCCCTTATCGAGAACAATCTAGGATTAAGAAGGATTTACCTTTCTCAAATTTTCTAATTAACTATTGTCTTCAAATTCTACTAGCTTGATTTGGATTTGTTTATTTTGTTAACGATTTCCTTAAAGCTATCCATATTAGATTCAAGATAATTCGAAACAAAATACATTATTCCATATTTTTCGCCCATACGCGAAACCAAATTATTTTTCTGTAACACGTCAACGTGATGTTGAACTGCCTTGTAATCAAGGTTTAAGACTTCTGCCATACGATTTATGTTGAGTGGAGTATCTTGTAGTAAGTTTATAATCTTGATTCTATTTTCTCCGCCCTTTGAACATGCAAATAAATACCAAAGAAGTCGTCTGGCAGCGGGATCTGACATTTAGAGTATTCACAGTATGCTTTTAATTAAAATTTGAATTAATGCCGGGGATTAGAATACACATAATATTAATACAAGATACAGCGTTAATTAAATTATGAATAAGATTTTCTCCGAGGCAAGTGAAAAAGAAATCACGAGAACTATAGCACAAATGTTCAATGAAACGTTAATTGAATATAGCGATTGCGATGTAATTATCATTGGTGCTGGGCCAGCAGGATTGATGGCAGGAAGAGAATTATGTAAAAATGGAATTCAAACCCTCATAATAGAACAAAATAACTATATCGGAGGAGGATATTGGGTGGGAGGATACATGATGAATCCTGTGACAGTTAGATATCCGGCAAATAAGATATGGGATGAGCTTGGAGTGCCCTACAGAAAAATTTCAGACTCATTGTATGCGACGTGGGGACCTCATGCGTGTTCAAAACTAATTGCATCTGCGTGTGATTCAGGTGTTAGATTCCTCCAGCTTACCAAATTTGATGACTTGGTACTGAAAAATGAAAGGGTGGGCGGAGTTGTCGTAAACTGGATGCCTGTTTCTGCGTTACCAAGAAATGTTACATGCGTAGACCCCGTTGCCCTTGAATCAAAAATAGTAATAGATGCTTCAGGGCACGACTCCGTAGCAGTAAAAAGGTTAATGGATAGAGGATATGTAAAGTGGAAAGGAATGGAACCAATGTCAGTAACCGGAGAAGATGCAGTAGTTGAATATACAGGGGAAGTTTATCCTGGATTAATTGCCGCTGGAATGTCGGCAACAGAAACACATGGATTACCTAGAATGGGTCCTACATTTGGATCAATGCTATTATCAGGTAGGAAAGCAGCACAAGTTGCTCTCAGTAAGTTGAAGAAAATGCCAAATCCAGATATAAAAATAAACTTAGAAGCATAAAGTGATTCACATATAAAATTATCATATGTACATCTCTACTCCTCTTCCTTCTTCACAACTCCTCTTATAAGAAAAATTTCACAAAATTTGAGTGAGCTATTTTCATTTGTTGAAATAGACGGCAGATCATTTTCCTATTATTTCAGCAAGAACAAGGCGAAAAAAGATATTGTAGACAACATGATGATTCAACGGTCACATGAATTTTTGGATAATGCTCACGTCCGTGGGCTACAAAATTCATTAGGCGATATTGACCGAAAAATTACATTTATTGATGGTTTTTACCTTCAGAGAATCTATTCCAGAATTATAGATAAAAATGAAATGCAATCAAACCATATGCATGTCATATTTGAAGATAATTTAGTATGTACTCATGACGAAAATGACAAGAGATATCACGCTAGGCCAATAATTTGTGGTTCACCAAGTATAATATCTATTGCTGGCATTGTTGAAGGTCCAGCCAAACCAAAAGGATACTATTTTAAACAGATGCTAAAAGATTTGCTCTCAATAAATAGTAAAGAAATAGAGAATGAATTTGCCGATAGTTTTGTTAGCCATGATGATCCTCGGTTAGTACCCGTAGCAACTGGTTATGCTATTCAGGCAGTTTTTTTTTTCTTACTAATGGTAACCCATTCTGTTCGAATTATCCATGTAGATTGTTTAATTCCCATTGGCAAGAAGAATTAATATATACTCAGGTGAAAAAGCCAGTACTTTGCAAAGATCATTTAAGAATATTGATAAAAGCAAAAGAGGGATTAAGTAGAGATTAATTTCTCGGCCAATAAATTCTTAGTAATTTTGTCATTGTTTTTAAAAACAATTAAACAACTAACTTGATTTATTTCCGAACAAATTATTAAATGGTTAAATCTTTCTCCAGTTAATCATACATGTCGAAAAATGCAAATCATGACTCCCACGACTCAACAGAAGTAAAGAATCTTTATGATGTGATAATTATTGGTTCAGGACCAGCAGGATTTACGGCAGGGGTCTACACCTCGCGTGCAAAGCTCAAAACACTGATTATTTCTGGATCTCTTCCTGGTGGCCAACTTATGACTACTAGTGAAGTGGAAAATTATCCAGGTTTTCCCAATGGAATATTTGGACCGGAGTTAATGATGAATATGAGACAACAAGCCGAACGGTTTGGAACTACAATAATTGATGATGAGGTTCTAAAGGTAGATTTCAAGATTAATCCATTTCTCATATCGACGCATTCTGAAAGTTTCGAAGGAAGAGCAGTACTACTTTGTACTGGAGCATCTCCTAGAAAATTGGGTATAAACGGTGAACAAGAATTCGGTGGAAGGGGGGTTTCTTATTGTGCTACCTGTGATGGACCATTTTTTAGAGGTGAGGAGATAGCAGTCATCGGAGGAGGGGATACTGCAATTGAAGAGGCAACTTTCCTTACTAAATTTGGTAAATCAGTGAAGATCATTCATAGGAGAGACTTTTTGCGAGCCAGCAAAATCCTACAAGAGAAAGCATTTGAGAACTCGAAAATTCAATTCATATGGAATCACGTTGTAACAGGAATCAGTGGAAATAAGAAAATAGAAAGTATCGATATAAAGGATCTAACAACAGGTAAGATAAGTAATGTATCAGTGGGAGGCCTTTTTGTAGCAATTGGTCACGAACCAAATACATCAATTTTCAAAGATCAGTTAGAGTTGGATGATAAAGGTTACGTCGTTCTCAAAGAGAATACAAGAACTAGCGTGGAAGGAGTTTTTGCCGCTGGCGATGTTCATGATTATCGTTATAGACAAGCTGTTACAGCTGCAGGATTTGGATGTATGGCTGCGCTGGATGTAGAAAAATGGCTAAGTGAAAAAAAATCTCACAAATGAATTAAGATTTAATGTATAATTCTGGTAACTTCTCCAGTGCAGTAACATACTCACTTTCTACAAGTACATTTTGTTCTTTATAGAGACTTCTGAATTTTCTGCCGTCATCAGCAAAAATACCTACAATAACTCCTTTATCTATTTCCTTTGAAAAGTTTAACATTGATGACATTACTGAGCCTGAAGATGGTCCTACGAATAAGCCTTCTTTTCTAAGTAGATGCTTAACTTCGTTAAATGATTCCTTATTTGTAGCAGTCATCCATTTATCAACAATAGCTTCCCTACGTTTGAAGAGGTTTGGCATGGATGATTCTTCAAAGTTTCTCAATCCCTGAAGTAAATGGTTCTGTTGTGCTTGGATAGCTATAACCTTTATATCTTTATTCTTCTCTTTGAGAAAAGTGCCTGTTCCTGTGATCGTTCCTCCCGTCCCACAGCCTGTAAAGAAATGTGTTACTTTTCCATTTGTTTGTTCCCAAATTTCAGGACCTGTACTCTCATAGTGGGCAAGAAAATTAGAATCATTTTCATATTGGTTTGGCATATAATAAACATCGGATCTAGGTTTTGCTATGGCCGTAGCAAGAGCAATACTTTGATCAGTTCCTGCTCCAACACGCGGACACAGATCGTCTGAAGTTTCATGGAGCACTGCTCCAAGATTTCTCAGAATCCCTTTAGTTTCCTCACTAACCTTCTCTGGAATAACAATTTCAACTTTGTAGCCCATTGAAGAAGCAATACCAGCCAATGCGATTCCAGTATTTCCAGAAGTAGGCTCAATAATTATACTTTTATTCTTTACAAGTGAACCTTTCTTTTCAGCGTCCTTAATCATCCAATATGCTGCTCTATCTTTAACAGAACCAAATGGATTGTACCACTCTAATTTAGCATAAAATTTTATATTTTCATTTGAATAAGATGAGAGTTCGTATAATGGAGTATTACCTATTCGTTGTACTATTTCGGGTCCAATTATAGATGTCATTCGATTCACTTTGTTTTCTTTATTATAAACTCTAATTCATTATCTTTTTTTTCAATAGATAATAAATTATGACCAGTTTTTTCTGCCCAATTTGTTATATCCTCTTCTGATTCAGGGTCGTCAGCTATAATCTTGAGTTTGTCACCAATACCTAATTTTTCTATTTCAATTTTAGTCCTAAATACTGGTTCTGGACAATACAGTCCTCTTACATCGATAATTTTATGAATCGATTTATTATCTCCATTTTCGGCTGTCATATTCATTGTTAACTATACTGATCAAGGTTCTGTTTATATTAAATGTTTATAGAACCACCTCAAGTCTTTTATTCTGAAAAACTCGAAGCAAATCTACCGTATTTTTTAACTTGATATATGGAATCATCTAAATAAATCATCCTTTTTTGATCTAGTGATCTTTGATATTGAAGAATCATAAGAGCTAAAGTCATACCCCCTAACAATTGTTACAGGCACACGAGAAGATTTCCCCATGACTAGCTCAGCAGCTGACGCTATTTCGTCAACAATTGCTATCTCGGTAACTCTCAGGATATTTCCGTACATATCCGTTTTTCCAATATAACTCTTGATTGGATCAATTCCCGCTACCCCAATTGCAATATTAACTTGGCCCTTCCTAAAAGGTCTACCAAAAGTATCAGAAATAACTACGCCTACACTCACATTGGTTCTTGAAATTATGTCATTTCTAATCTTTCTGGCCGATTTATCTGGATCGTCGGGCAACAATATAACTTGATTAGATAATTTTCCAACATTACTCGTATCAATTCCTGCATTAGCGCAAACAAATCCATGTTTGGTTTCAGTGATAATAATATCACGCTCTATCTTGACTATTTCATTGGATTCTGAAGTAATGAGTTCTATGAGTCTAGGATCCTTACCGGTATGTGAAGAAATTTTAATTGATTCTTCAGAAGGAACTATTTTTGCTAGATCAGTAGTTTTACCTTCTGCCTTTGAAATGATTTTATGTGTTATAACAATAAGATCATTCTCTTGTAAGGATTCATTTTTCTCTTTAAGCGACTTGACAATGAGATCAGCAATATTATCCCCGTTGCTTATGTCTTCTTGAATTGGAATTGGAATGATTTGGATATTAATAAATTCATCCATGCTGTACAATCAATATTTTATGAATATTTGATTTCATAACTGTGTCTCGATAGTCTTGCCAAATTTCTTTTCCAAAAGACTCAACAAGATAGATAAATCCCTAATCTCTATTGTGGTATCTGCCGTTTGTTTTACGATTTCAACTGGACAAAAACCTACAGTATATCCAGCAATATCAAATAATTTCAAGTCATTTGCTCCGTCGACCACTACCACAATGTCTTCCTTTTTTATTCCCCATTCTTTGATGGTAGATTTTACACACAGAGATTTATCGGAATTAACATTAATCTTTACATCATCTAGCTTGCCATCTTTAAAAATCAATTCGTTTGAAAATATTTTATCCAAATACAATTCCTCCTTGAGTTTATCTGTGATTATAGTAAAACCTCCTGAAATGGCGATCATTTTCCATCCCGCTTTTTTAAGTGAATAACAAAGCTTTCTTGCCCCAGGCATTATTTGTAAATTATCAGCAATATACTTTGCATCCTCAAATGAAGTACCTCTTAAAGCGTTGATTCGCTTATGAAGTCCTTCTTCCCAATCGATTTCTCCTCTTATGCCTCGCTTTGTAATATCCCAGATTTCTTTTTCTTTTTCTGGACCAAGTTTCTGGGCAAGAACTGGTAGATACTCCGCATTGAGAAGAACGCCTTCTACATCAAAGATTATCAGCATTTTAACTGTTAGTCGAGAGAGTTACATCACAATATATTAAGTTTATTTAAGCTTTAACAATCGACTCAATTCCATTTTCACTCTCGTAATTAGTCTTACTTGAAAGGCATTCGTTACTAATTGTTATTAATTTTAAATGAATTGTTATGTTGAACCAAAACAAGGAGGCATTTAATTATTTATTTATAGTAAAGCTATCTAATATCTTCCCACCGTGAGAAATGAATTGGCCTGATAAAGTATTACCATTTATAGTTATTTTTGCGATTCCAAAATCATTATCATCTTGATATAAGACGCCACTTCTATCTCCCCTTATTTTATAGTGTGATTCTCCTCCTGTACCAGCTTGGATAAAGACAGTCGGTTTGTCTGGCAACTTTATTCGCTCATAGTTGTGGTTATGACCATAGAGAACTAGCTGTACTCCATATTGATCAAATAGTGGTTGTAACTCATTAGCAAGTTGCTTTTCTTCCGGATGATTTGACGGACTTGTGTATAGGGGCTTATGCATTGCAACTATCTTCCATGGTTGTTTAGTTGTTTTCAATTCGTTTTCTAAGAACTTAACATTTGAAGAAACAGAATCCTCGGTATTGAGCAATATGATTCTTGCCTGGCCAGCATCAAATGCATACAGCATAGAAGGTTGTCCAAATAATTTGGCATAGGAGCTAGTGTCATGATTTCCCTGCGGACCCTTAAACGGAATGCCTTTAGCTTTTAGGGCATCAACAACTGGTATAAAGTCGCCCACACTACCGTATGAATAATCACCTAGCCCAAGTGAAAGATTCACTTTATTATTTATCATCAAGTCTACTGTTTTCTCCCAGTTATCACTGCGAGCAGATCCCCAGTCACCGGCTGCTCCAATATAAAAATTTGACGAAATTGGACCTGAAATTGAGATTACACTTATGGATATTTCAGTAATGCTAGCATAACTATTCTGAGTATTTCCATTGACAGTTATTCTTAGATATCTTGCATTAGTATCATCTAAATTATACTTTTCAGGACTCAGTGTAGAACCGCTACTCTTACTACTTAATATATTAGAAAACTTTACACCATCACTTGACGCTGATATAACAAAAGTATTCTGTCTCTCATTTCCTTTATACCATGCAATACTAACGCTACAAATACTCTTGCTTGTTCCTAAATCAAGTTGTATCCATGAGCCTACTCCGTTATTAGACCATCTCGTATTAAGGTTATCATCAAGAACATTTGAACCAGGAAATCCAGTTTGACTGCCAGAAGTCATAACATTTTGAGTAGAGGCTTCGGCACATTGGTTTTGTGATTGATCGGAAGAAGATACTTGTACTTTGATCTCCGCTATACTTGCATAATTATTTTGTGTGTTTCCATTTACAGTAATCTTGATGTATCGAGCTTGTTTGTCAGGAAATGCATAAGTTTCAAACGATAAGGTGTTTCCACTACTTTTAGTCGATAGTTCGGTTTTGTATGATTTCCCATCTAATGAAGTCGATATTACGAAATTATTTTGACGTTGGTTTCCCTTATACCATGCAATATCTACACTGCAAATGCTCTCACTAGTCCCTAAATCTAGCTGTATGGATGACCCTACACCATAATTAGACCAAATAGTATTGAGATTATTATCAACCACATTCGAAGAAGGAAATCCAACTTGACTGCTACTGGCGGTCACTTGTGAAATTGGACTTTTAGCGCAAGATTCGGAGAAAGTCTTGTTACCGTAAATATTTAATTCGCTTATACTGACCCAGTTGTTTTGAGTGTTCCCATTAACAATAACCTTAATGAATCTCCCTGTGTTGGGTTGAAAATTATAGTTCTGTTCTGTTAGTGAGCCTCCGTCACTTTTTCCAGAGTAAACATTGGTATATGTTTTACCATCTTTAGATATAGATATTACAAATGAATTTATCCGCTCGTCTCCCCTATGCCAATTAATACCTACACTGCAAACGGCCTTCTCTTGGCCCAAATCGATTTGTAACCATGATCCTAGACCTAAGTTAGACCATCGTGTATTGATATTCTGATCAATGGCATGAGAAGGGGGATGCAAAGCATCAGCTCCGCTGGCGGTAATACCATTGACTGTGAGCTTTGAACATGCTTTGGATGAGATAAATGGATCAGTTTGTCCAAAGGTGAGGGAAGACTGAACAAATGTATTCGTAGAAATAAGAACCAGGAATATAATTAGGGAAATATGAAGCTCCAATTGATTACCTCCCCATGGATAGTATGAAGCAAATTTGGTTAAATTAATCACGGCTACCTGATTGGAAATTGGTATAATTATATGCTATTTAATTTTTATTGACTGGATATTCCATTTTTACAATCTATTTAAGCTATATGCCGTCGCATTACATTCTAGTATTAATGCGTGGCAACAACAACCAGTAAAATCCTATAGAGCTAGGAAAACTAAACAGTGAAATAAGGATATCAATTGGTATCTCATACACTACCGGTTTTCCTATCTTCTGATAAATCCGGAACTTGATCAAGATTTCACAATTTAAAGTAATTCATTCTTTACTCGTACTACCAGTACGCACTCTCGCTAGTTTCTCCACTAGAATTATTTTTTTCAACAGTAAGATATTCTTTAATTCCGTCAAGATCCCTGAATATGCCTTCAGGGGCAAATAATGCCGGTGCCCTCGTGGTTGGCGGTCCTGCACAACAGTTTTCTTCAAATTTTGTAATATGATACTCAACAAATTCTATGTCACTACTTTCCAAAATTTCTAACGCCAGTCTAGAATTCTCTGTGTCATCAATTAGCAAAACAGGTTTACGAAAACCCACATTTTCAATATCTGATTAGATATATTTATTCTTGATTACAGCTTAGATAGCCTTAAAAATTTGACAAAATCAAGATTAAGTTGTCACTCAATTGATTTTATTATCCCATTTCATACCTGTTAGTTGACACATGGATATCAAGTCTCAAGGTAGTAAAGAATTTAGTAGATGATTGTTGAATTTAAAATATTGATTGCCATCCTCAATCTCAAATTTCCATTTGAACTTAAGGATGACCAAAGGGAGGCGGTCAATGCATGGTTAAATAATAATTTTAGGGGTTCAATAATTTATAGCACTGGAACTGGAAAAACTGAAATTGCATTTGAGTGTGCAAGAAGATTAGCTGAAATTAAGTATAACAATGACATTATGTGTTATTCTAAAGACACAAGTGGGGTCAAACCAAATCAAAAGTTTGGAATTTTATTTATAGTACCAAGAATTGTACTTATTGATCAGAACGTAAATCGACTGGTTAGATACGGATTGCCCAGGGAATCCATTGGAACTTTTTTTGGGGAACAAAAGGAAATAAGAGAAATTACCATTAGCACATACCAGAGTGTCATAAACCGTTTAGACTTGATTAGAGATTTTGATATGATAATTCTCGATGAAATTCATTTGCTGAGTGAAACCGCCAAAGAATTTAGCAAAATATTTGACATTATAAATGAAAATCCTACTAAAGGGATATTAGGCTTAACCGCTACCATAAATGAGAATGATTCCCGTTATAATACTATAATTAAGACATTGCCTCCTGTAAAGAAATATTTAATTAAAGATGCTGTAACTGATGGAAGATTGGCCAAACCACATGTCGTTTCCGTACCTGTAAATTTCACAGAGTCTGAGAAAAAAATCTATAATGAAACTTCGACAAAAATATCTTCTCTCTCACGGAAACTTGGAGTATTTGATCCAAAAAGAATATCCATATTTCTTTTCAAAGGCGGATATAATGCAAAATTGGCAAAATTGTGGTTTGAAAACGTTAGAAAAAGAAAAGAATTGCTTAGCTCGGCACAAAACAAAATGTTGTCTGCCGTAAATATAGTAAAGAAGCATCCATCAGAACCCATCATGATCTTTAGTGAGACAATTGAGTCGATAAAAAAATTAGAAAAAATATTGGATTCAAATGGAATAGCCTCCAGATCTATCCATAATAAAATACCAGCTAGTCAAAGAAAGAAAATTTTAGAAGAATGGGGAAAAGTATACTATCCATTGTTATCTGTACATACACTTGAAATCGGATATGATATTCCTGAAGTAAGAATTGCAATAATAATTTCAAATAGTTCAAATTTTAATCAAGTTGCACAAAGAATTGGCAGAGTCATCAGAAAAACCTATAGGAAGAATTATGCATTGATATATGTAATTTATATAAGAGATTCAAAAGACAGCAGTACACTTAGAATGGTAAAGTCGACTATTGACTTTTCCGATAGGAACAATCAACTAAAATTGACATCATTTAGCACATGATATTAGGATGCTATAAGGTATATACATAAAGTTCTACTTCTAAAGAACAATTTTCAAAATAAAATAAAAGGATCCTGAAAACTTATTTCATTATATTCCTATGTCTTCTCTCACTGGTTAAAGCTTCTGAAGTACCACTGGAAACGATTTCAATCAATATTGCCTGTTTATTATCATTTTTTGGCCTCAGTAATCTTCCTAACCTTTGGATAAACTCCCTACTACTACCGGTTCCACTAACAAGTATCCCCAGTTGGGCATCAGGAACATCTATCCCTTCATCCAATACTTTTGAAGTAACAATTGCTTTATATCTACCATCCTTGAAACCACTAAGGACGTCCTCCCTTTCCTCTTTAGAGGACTTGTGCGTAATAAATGGAATAAGAAAAACATTGGATATTTCATATACAAGCTTGTTATGTTGTGTAAATATTATTGTCTTGATATCTTTGTTTTCAACTAATATCTTTCTAATTTCATTCATTTTAGATTTGCTATTGAGCGCTATATCAATTGCTTTGTTCCTTCCCATTAAGGCACGTCTGGCCATAATATTTTTTGATGAGATCATGATCAATCTTTTGAATGCGTTATGAGAATTCATTTTTAGTCCAATCTTTTTTAAACATGCGTGATATATTGCCATATTTTCTTTATATTTCCTATATTCTTCTACTGACATGAACGTCTGTTTTCTTTCAATAGTATACTTTGCAAGATAATTACTTTCGGCTAGCTCCTTTGCCGTGATTCGAAACGAAGATTTTCCAACTAAATATGGAAAATCTTCTTCCAAATGATCTTCACGTTCTATAGTAGCAGTCAAGCCTAGTCTGAATGGTGCTACAAATGTTTCTGCAATTAATCTATATGATGGTGCTGGTAAATGATGTACCTCATCAAATACCATTAACATAAACTTGTTTCCAATTGATTGCGCCTTAATATAGGCAGAATCATAGGTTGACACAGTAATTGGTTGAATATTTTCAGTTCCTCCACCTATATTTCCTATTTCAATATCAAAATTTTGTGAGAGTATTTTTGTCCACTGGTTCATAAGATCAAGCGTAGGCACGATTATTAGTGTTGGTGAATTTACAATTTCAATGATTTTTAATCCGATTATGGTCTTGCCGGCTCCTGTCGGCAGTACTATCGATCCCCTTTTTTCTAAACACCAATTTTCAATTGCTTCTTGTTGATAATCGCGCAGCTTTACCTCTAATTTTGGAAGATCCCCAAGAGGTAACAAGTCCAATACTTTGTCCTCATATTTTACGTTCTTTTCATTAAGGTATTGAGTTATTTTTTTATAGTTTATACCGTAGGAATACAAGTAGTTAGACCTTGAATCAAACTTAGCATAGGGCAAACTCTCAAGTCCCTTTACCACTATTGTTCCCTTTTGGTATTCAAGTCTAACTGGTCTAGAACTCAATTAGTTACTTTCTGGTTGATAATCATTTTTAAATCATATGAGATAATCATAGAAAGTTACGACTTTATGTATCGAGATACTTGCGTACGGATATGCTACGTGTTTACTATAAAATAAATCAATTTTTGTAAAAAAATCAAGGATCTTCGTACAGGCTGGTTCATCAATTATTCTGTACTCAAACCCACATAGAATGGTCATTACTATATACGGTTGTTCTTTGATTTAGATCTATTTCGATATTGATTTTTTCGCGAAGCCTCTTGTCTGATTCTATGATGTTTGTATTGGTCATAAATTTATTTCTGTTTTCATGCAATGTAATCTCTTTATCTTTTTGTTTACGCTTTCTGAGGTTCTTGAAAAAATCTGTCAATTCATCCACTAGATCTTGTTGATTTTCCAACTGATCTACTTTCGAATTCATTGCTCTATAAAATACTCATCGTATTAATAATAATCAATAGTTAAAATTATTTGTCAAATGAGGTAATGATATTGAATTAATTGACTTTTCTTTTTAACTTGAACAGATTGTGTTGAGCACAGCATTCACGATGGTACGGATTGCTTTATTTCTCGATGGTATCACAAGAAATCATAAATATATTAAATGATGATTTTTCTAGATACACAGTATGATAATATATGGTCTCGATATCAACAAGTAATAAGAGATAGCTGATGTGTATGTCTATCGATTCGACTGATAAGATTAAAGCTGAAGTTATCAGCTGCAAACTATGTAACTTGTGTAGGAATAGAACAAATGCAGTTCCTGGTGAAGGTAATTCTAAAGCTAGTCTCATGTTTGTAGGAGAAGCTCCAGGAAGAAACGAAGATGAGAAAGGTAGACCATTTGTTGGATTGGCAGGAAAAATTCTTGACGAAACTTTAGATAAAGTAGGAATAGTTAGATCAAGAATTTTTGTGACTAATATTGTAAAATGTAGACCTCCTGGCAATAGAGTTCCCACAGAAGAAGAGCGGCGTGTTTGCAAGAATTATCTTCAAAGAGAAATTTCAATTGTTTCTCCCAAGATTATTTGTATACTTGGCAGAACAGCCTATGAATCATTACTTGGTGACGGATCCATACTTGGAAATCGCGGAAAGTTCATTGAAAAGGATAACAAGCTCTTTTTTCCTACAATACATCCAGCAGCCATAATTTACAATAATAAACTTCGCTACGCGCTGGAGAAGGATATGCAAACGTTAGTTTCGGAATGCAGAAGATTAAACATTCCTATTTAGTATCCAAAAGAATTAGTTTAACCGTTATCACTTTAGGAAATTCTCAGCTCTGGTTTTTAGAGCCATATTCATCTTATCAAAACTCTCTTTGAGATCTTCACCTAACTTATCACCAACAAATTTCACACCTAATCCTGTGAATATTTCTTTGTGTAAGAATGAAACTTGATTGTCAGCGGATTTTTCTATAATAAATATTCGTTCGCCGTCAAAAATACCAGGCAAGAATGATTTTCCTTTCCATCGAAGTTCTTTGTCTATATCGATTTTAGTTATAATTGGATAATACGTTCTCTCTTTTCCACTAACAGTCTGAATCTTGACCATAATTTTAGAACCTAATTTGGCATCACCTACTACTTTTGTCATGAATGGATTCCATACTTCGTATTCCTCAAAATTGATAAGAATGTCCCAGATTTTTTCAGGAGTAGAATTTACCATTATTTGCGTCTCTATTGTTTTCAATTACTCTAATGAATAATCTTTGATTCTTAATAATGAACCTTTTGATAGAGTGGAAAAAATTCGGTACCTAAATGACCAGAAACAGAACATTTATTTTCCTAATTATCTGTATCAACTTGATAAGTTAGTCTGAAAAGATGGCGCTTTATTGAAACTAATTAATTACAGCTAAACTATTCACAATATGATTTCTCAGAGGATCATTAAATGGAAATAATTTGTGATACCAGCTTTGTCATTGCGCTGGTTTCTAGCCCTATCAAATGCTTGGATAAAATTGAAAACGAACTTGGGAAAATAAGATTTTTAGTCCCAACCTTCGTTCTAGATGAGCTTGAATCTATCGAAAGAAAATCTGGTCCCAAGAAATCTATGATCGCAAAAACTGCAATTCGCATATCTAAATTGAAATTTGAAATCAAGGATATTGGTAAATCAAAAAACGTAGACAATGAAATTCTAAATTATGTAACAAAGAACAGAAGATTAGCTGTGGCTACGCTGGATGGTAAATTATTGAACAGTCTGAAAATGGCTGACGTGACTACCATTACGCTATCCAAGAATAAGATGATAATAGCAAATCGGTATTTTGAAGGGTAGCTTTAAATCGTCAATTTATTTCTTATTATTCATGTTTGAGTACAATAAGTTAAGTATAACGTGGAGCGGTCATGCAGGGTTCAAGATCATATACGGTAGTATGAAACTGTATATTGATCCTTACAAATTGAGCAAATCGTACGAAAAGATTTCAGACGCTGACATTGTACTTATAACGCACAACCACTTTGACCATTTATCAATAGAGGATTTAAAAAATATCATTAATGAAAGAACAGTTATTGTTTCTGCTCAAGAGTGTCTATCTCAATTAAAGTCTCTAAAAGTGAAAGAATCAATTGGCATTGATCCTCATAACAGTGTGAAGGTAGATGATTTAAGAATAGAAACAGTTCCGGCATACAATATTGACAAGGACTTTCATCCAAAGAATGACAAAAAAATTGGATTCATAGTTGAATTTGGTAATGATCGATTATATCACACCGGAGATTCTGATATAATTCCAGAAATGAAAGATACAAACCCAACTGTTGTACTAATACCTGTTTCCGGAACTTATGTAATGACTGCTGAGGAAGCGTCCAAGGCAGTCAATGAATTAATTAATCCAAAAATTGCAATTCCAATGCATTATGGTACAATTGTAGGTAATAAAGAAGATGCAATACGATTCTCAGAACTGGTCACAGTATGTAAAACAAAGATATTAGAGTCAGAGTAGTCAAAATTTTTGAAAAGATTAAAACTTATATACGATCTGTTTTTCTTATATCATTGAAAATGGCAGCGAAAAAGAAATCGAAGTCTGCTAAGAAAGCAACCAAAAAGAGGTAATACTCTCGTAGTCACTATTCCCTCTTAATTCCCCCCTTCTTTTGTTAGATAAATAATTACAAAATTCTTTTATTGCTTGGTTTGGCATACTTATTTTTTTGCAACTACGTTATGCAAATTTTTTCCAGTACGTTAAAAAATGAGTGTAATCAACAAGCATTATTATGTTATCTGCCGACAGAGTTTTGTTTCATGTTAGAAATTACAATTTTAATGTACGTCATTTATTAGTTATTGCGGTATTAGTTATTGCATTTACAACAGCTTTCATAATGCGTTCCTATCCGATAAAGTATGGATTTTATCTAAATGAATTCGATCCGTATTTTGATTACAGAGCAACTAAGTATATTGTAGATAATGGCCTGGATGCATATCTGAAGTGGCATGATAATATGTCATGGTATCCTGAAGGTCGAAACATACCGGAGACGTCACAAGTTGGATTACATATAACAGCGGCTTATCTTTACAAGATCTTTGGAGGAAATAGTTCCATTTTAGATTTTACAATATTATTACCTGTTGTCGTAGGATCATTGACCACAATTGTTGTATTTGCTTTGGTAAGGTCACTGGGCGGAACCACAGCAGGTCTCTTTTCTGCATTACTAATTGCTTTTACTCCTGCCATCATTCAGCGTGGAAACTTAGGTTGGTTCAAATCAGAACCTCTTGGTCTGTTCTTTGCACTGTTGGCTCTGTACTTACTAATTTCTGCATTGAAACATAAGCCCAAGATTGCTATTGTAAAAGCGATAGTCGGAGGATTATTATTAGGTCTTGCTAATGCTTCGTGGGGTGGGATTCAATACTTTAGTATCCCAATTTCATTATACTTTTTTGCAGTAACTTTTTTGCGAAATGATATCAAGGTCCCCTTAATTGTGGCAATTTTGTTTACGGTTGCTGCCATACTATCTGCCGGTTTGTCTCCAAGACCTGGCCTTTCATTTGTATTTGGACTTCCAGGTATTGCCCTCATAGGGGGAACGATATTTTTGATTATTTCATCTATTGTGAGGAAATTAAGTTCATCGAATACTTTCCTAAGAAACAATTGGATCTTGCTTGGAGCTTTTTTTGCAATTGGCATAGGAATAATTCTATCTGGAAGTTTTCATGGATCCTCATTCAGATATCTAAATGCAGTTAATCCATTTCTTTCTTCTCAAAATCCCCTGGTAGAATCCGTCGCTGAGCATTTCACTCCAACTTTGGTAGAATATTTCACGGACTATTCAATTCTGATAATGTTTGCTGGATTTGGGGCTCTTATGGCATTTAGACACAGAAATGACATGTCCATTTTTTCATTAATCATCGGAATTACTGGAGTATACGTGAGTGCAACATTTGCTAGATTACTTGTATTCTCATCAATCGGAATTATACTCTTATCTGGATTGGGCCTGTATGAAATAACTAGTAGTATAATCAACTATAGGGCATTATCAGAGACATCGCATAAGAAGAAGAAAAGAACAGAACGCGAAAAAATTTCTCACATGGATAAATCGATAAAAATTGTATATTCAATTATACTTGTTATTTTAATTTCAATTCCTGTCCTGGATAATGGTGGTATATTATTCCCACAAAATTCAAATTGGTTGAGTTCCGCCGATATTCCTCCTTCAATTGCAAATGGCGGTACTGGATTTAGAGTCAAGACCGATGATTGGATAAGCGCATTAGATTGGATCTCCGCCAATACATCTTCCAATTCAGTAATCGCATCGTGGTGGGATTATGGTTACTGGATAACAACATTAGGAAATAGAACTAGTTTAGCTGATAATGCTACAATAAACCAAACACGTATAGCAACGATTGCAAAGATGTTTATGGATCAAACCGAAAACGGCCTTAAGGTTGCAAAAGATCTAAAGTCTGACTATATAGTAGTATACATTGTTGGACAGAGATTTAGTGGTATTAATGGTAGTGAGCTGTATGTTTTAGGTAACGGTGGAGATGAAAGCAAAAAACAGTGGTTTATACGAATAGGAGGATTTGATGAAAATAAATATCTTGAACAAGATGGTTTTACCCCAACACCATTCTTTTGGAATAGTACGTTACTTGGACAATTGATACCTTTCACACCTGTGTCCTATATAGTAAATGGCGCTCCGACAAGCCAATATCAACAAGGCGCAACTGCAATCTATACAAAAGACATCAAATACCCAGAAAATGGTAATGCAGAACAACCACTAAAATTGGTTTATTCGTCAGCCAGCTTCAAGAGTAATAGACCAGGTCTATTCTTTGCGGTATTAATTTATCAAGTAAACCATAATTATATACCTAAAACGACTTCGGATCCGTATAAGGAGATAATCGATAAAGAGAAATTTTCAATAAACACCACCAAGTCTAATACTGATATGAAATCAACTAATGAATCTAAATTAGCTGTTATAGATACAACTCAGGGACCTATAACTATTGAATTCTTTCCAAATGTAGCTCCAATGCATGTCTCAAATTTTGAGAAACTTGCAGATTCGGGATTCTACAATGGCACTGTATTCCATAGAATTGTCAAAGGATTTGTAATTCAAGGAGGAGATCCAAATACAAAAAATAACACAAACAAGGCCGCGTGGGGAACAGGCGATCCGGGTTATAAGATCAAAGCAGAATTTAGTAACATACCACACAATAGAGGAATAGTTTCAATGGCCAGATCCTCAGATCCAGATAGTGCGGGTTCACAGTTCTTTATTGTTTTGAATGACTCCAGATTTTTGGACAAACAATATTCGGTATTTGGTAGAGTCATAAATGGGATGGACGTTGTTGATAAAATTGCTGCATTACCAACAGTTCAAAATGATCAGCCGCAAGATCCAAATATGGCTAAAATACTTTCTGTAAAGATAGTAGATAGAAATTCGACAGAGTCGAAAAGCTGAACAGATGATAAAATAATTTTAGAGTATGTTTTATCTCATTAATGCAGCGTAAATGAAGGGTAACAATGTGGTTGCCTCTCCATGTATTGTAGTTTGCTTTGCTTTTCCCTTCACTTTCCCCCAAGATATTGCTTCTGCAACAAGGGCCCCACTCAAACTACCATCCCATTCAGAAGCTGTTGTTATGGATACTGCATAGTCCAGTCCTCCTCTAAATTGGTTCCACCATAAGGTATGATGTTTAGAAATTCCGCCCCCGATAATGAAAGCACCAGTTTTATTTGCCTCATAAACTAAGTCTGATAATTTGGTTTCATCCAATAGTATATTTATATTAAAGTTCCTGTGTTTCTGATAAAAGAACCATATTTGACTTCCAACTCCACCATCTACAATACCTGGAACTATGACTGGAATATCATTCTTATATGCCCAGTACAAAAACGAAGTCTCATCTAGAGTACTCCCTATTTTCTTTGTTATTTCAAAGGTCGAAACACTATGTAACCCTTTCTGATACAGTTCGTTTAGACAATCCTGTACTTTTTTTTCAATAACCGGACCATAGTTATTTTGTGGTACTAGGACATTTCCCAATCTATGAATATTCTTTTTAAAAAGCAACTTATCATTCATCCTAAAGTCTCCAGAATAGTATTTTGTACTTGTTCTTGCAATATCATGGTCCAATGCACCACAGGTCGTAATAACGCAATCAAACATTTTGCGTTTTAACATATCCTTGATTATACCTCTAGCTCCAGTGGAGATTATTGATCCTACAAATGACAAGAATTTGGTACAGTTCTTGTCCCTTGTCATAGTACGAATTATATTTATTCCATCCCAAAGATTTTTAGATTCAAAACCACCAGAATATGCCATACCATCAACTAGTAAAGATATGGAATTTGATTTAATTTTGTAATCGCGTACTGAATCACTCAAAATATTCTTGTGTAATCTCTTTATTCTTTTTGGCTTCAACTTCCTACAGTTTAGTTCCTGACTATATATTATTTTTATCAGTTGGATATGAAAAACCTATCCAATAATAAATGCCGTGACGCATTGAATACTCTTTTCTCGATAGAAATAGGATATTCGTACTAATATTAGACTCCAATTATTAGTCACATTATTATAATGATAATTTGGTACATTCCCAGATGCGCGTAAGATATTGGCGTTTAGGTGTTAATGACCTTCTAAGTTCATCGTACCCTATTGAAAGGGCCAATCATTGGGACATTAAATGTCTCCAAGGAGAACATGAACACTTTGGAGTCTTCTGGTTTAGGTATGGAACTCCTTTTGACAAGGAATTAATAAATGGAATATGTTTCTATTATAATGACATACCGCAAGAAAAAGTTCAAGCATTATTAGATTTTCTGCAAGAAAAATACGGTGGCAAGGCATTATTTAGGCAAAGTCGAGTTTTTCTTCAAGGTTCTAGAGAATTTAGTGATAAAGAGGAAATAGCTAATCTTGCAAATGAAATCAGTATTAAATTCAATGGGCCAATAGAAATTACACTAGAATTTGAAAAAGTAACTCCAGAGGAACAGGAAAAAAATGCTTTTAATTTTCCTTCAGGTAAGGCACTTCCAATCGCTGGGACAGACTAGTACAAGGAAAAATAAGATGCTGAAGTCAGATTGAAAATATTATATTCTAGTTAGCTCTAGTATTATCGTCTAGTATGGATTTTATTTTCTCTCTTAACTTGGAGATACTGACTGGCTTGCTAATAAAATGAGTAACATTGACCGAAGGAATTACTTTGCTGAATTCTTCCTTGTTAATTTCAAAAGCAGTGATGAATGCAATCTTCATATTAGGATCATTTTCCTTTATACGCCTATATAGGTCAAATCCATTTATTTTGGGCATTCGAATGTCGGTTATTACAAGATCGTAATATTTTGGAGGATGATTCTGAAAGTTATTTATGGCCTCATCACCTTTTGAAAATGTTTCAACCCTAAAATCATTTTTTGACTCTAATCCTCTTTTTATGACCGAAAGGATATCAGATTCATCGTCCACAATCATTATCCGTGGTGGCGGATTATTTTTTTTACTTTCCGTCATATGTCAAATTTTGATATAATTATCATATATAATAAGTGTTTACGCATAATTTAGCAAAATCATCTTGTCATATTTCGAATTAGAAATTTTAAGTAATAGGTAAAATTGTATTTCTCATAGATAGAACTTTCATTTTGAGAAAATTGATATATCGAAAAAAATAACGACATAAAAATGACTGAAAAATCAACCTGGTTAAGCCTCTTACAAGAGTCTAAGATCAGGGAATTCAACGAATGGAGAATGGCCAACATCTTCGAAAAAATAGATCTGAGTGGAATGGATTTTTCAGGAAAGGATCTTTCAAACGCGTTTCTAAACGCCATTAAGTGTAACCGAACAAATTTGTCAAGATGCAATTTACAAAAGGCCAATTTTGCCCAATCCGAAGTTATGGATTCAAACTTTGAAAGTGCGGATTTGACAGATACAATTTTTATTTACGGAAATCTGAAAAATGGCAAGTTTATGAATGCTAATCTAACTCGAACAAACTTTATGTGGTCAGACTTGAGAGATTGCGATTTCCGTGGATCAAAATTTAGAAAAACGATCTTTGTTGAAGCCAAATTACAAAAAGCAAAATTGGATCCATTAGATAATGAGTCTGTTTATCTTAAATTTGCAAGGTTAGAATAAAAAATCTATTCCGAGTCTAACTTGAAATAATACACTGGATATGAGGAAACTCCAATAGATTAATACGAATGGAGCCCTAGATAAATTGGTTGGAAGTAGATAAGGTACGAACTTTAAAGTTACTAAGTAAATGGTCTTTAAATCGGGTCGTAGGTAAACGAAGGCCACTAGTGGCTGTTTTCAGTTTGACTCATTATTGTAATTTTTATTGTCCTATGTGTCCTTTTGGAGATTCCAATAAAGAAGGTCAATTAAAACTTGTAAATGAAAGGGACCTTAGTACAGAACAATGGAAAAGTATTTTCGATAAAGTCTCAAAATATTGCGTCTGGTCTATAATCGAAGGTGGAGAACCAACAAGTCGACCCGATTTTAAGAATCTTGTAAGTTATCTCTATAGTATTAATATGCCCACTTCTTTGATTACAAACTGCTCACTTTTACACACTGTAAATCTTGAAAAGCTAAGACAATACATCCAATTTATTACTTGTAGTATTGATTCTGTTTATGAAGAACCGTATTGTAAAGTACGAGGTGTATCGAGCAAGACCTTTCATAAAGTTATGGAAAACATTGCACTCCTTAATCAAAGTAACATTTCACACTATTTCAATAGCGTAATTACAAAATTTAACACAAATGAATTTATTGATCAAAGTTATTTTGACAAAGCTAGGGAACTTGGTTCGAACGCAGTTTCCTTAACTTTTGTAGAAGACAGAGCTGATGTGTTGTACTCGCTATTGCCAGATAGAAAAACTATGATTAAGGTTTGTGAAAGCATTTTGGATTATGGGAAAAAAAATACTTTTCCTAAAATAATGATCCCACCGGAGTATTTTGAACAAATTATCAAGTATGGGCGTACTACTTTCGATGAGTGCGGAGTATGGAAGAGCACTTTTGTTAACGCGGATGGTACTGTAATGGTACCCTGTTGGAAATTTAACAAGTCAGAGAACACATATAATTTGCTCGAACAAAGTATCGAAGAAATCTGGAGCGCACCTCAATGGGATATAGCTAGAACGTGCCACGACTGTCAGGTACTTGGATGTATATGGTATTCTTCTCAACCCATTACGAGTTTTGCAAAAAACTATATGACTGGATTATCAAGGATAATCAATCAACATAAACCAGATTTACTCGGCTGATTAATTAACTCAAGTTTTATGATGCAAACTATCACATAAACACATCATATTCTTCTACAAGATTTGTTTTACGCGTATATTCAATTTATCATCATCACGATACAATTCTCCTACAGCTTTGAATTCTCTCCCTTTTCTTATTAACTCTCTTGGTCCACCATAATCATAGTGGTACAATCTAGCATGCCATTCACCATTCACCAGTACAAGTGCTTTACTCATAACCACCTTTTCAATTTCAATGTTGTAAATCTGTCCTGGAATTTTTACTACATTATCAGAAATAATTACCTTCCTACCAATAATTTTTATTTTTTTCAATTTTTTGAGCATTTTTAGCGCTGCGTCTGTAAGTTCATCGTCTACGCCAAGTACATTTTGAATAGTTTCAATCTTTAATCCGTTGTTTCCATGAATAGTTACAACAGAATATATCTTCCTTGCAGTTCGTTCTACTTGTCTCTTAAATTGTACCATAGTGTGATCGTCAGAGGAATATAAAATTTTATTATTCAAAATTTTATTTTTACTGGACGATAGTGACTCTATCTTTGTTCTTTCCTCAAATTTGTCCAAAAATGAATTAAGAGAATCAATTTCATATTTGGTCATAGGATCCGGTTTTACGATCATTCTATTAACTGATTTGAATTTGAGATATGCATTAGCGGATGAAACAACCGATTTCATTTTTTGGATTTTCTTTCTACTAACGTCGAGATATCGTTGATCAATTGTATCCTTTGCTGCAAGAATTATTACAGAACCAATATTTTTTCTTCCAGTTCTTCCTCTTCTTTGAATATGCCTAATTTCAGTCGGTACTGGTTCATAAAATACAACAAGGTCAACCTCTGGAATATCAAGTCCCTCTTCTGCAATAGAAGTTGCCACTAAAACATTAAAGTCTCCTTCCTTAAAATATTCCAATATAGAGTTCTGTTCTTCTTGTTTCATACCAGGATCTCCTTGTTTCTCAGATTGACCTACAAATCTTGATGCCTTGATCTTGCTTTTATTCAGTAACTCAACTATATGTTTTGCAGTGTCTCGATATTGAGTAAACACAAGCACTCGAGATTTTTTTTCTGAAGCACTATAGGTCAAGTTACTGTTCCCATTCAAATTAAATTGAGAATCAAATCTTTCTTTTAGGATTTTGATAAGATATTCAATCTTTGGATGCTCAATTTTCAATTGTTCAATCAACCCTTTTACTTCTATTATTCTATGATCGTTTAATAACAATCTGTGACTCTTGCTTTCTTCTAATTGCGTTCTGTTCAAAAAAATCCAAAGAGAATAAAATCCTTGACTTTCTATTAATTCAATGCAATGCATTAGTGATAGGGCAATTGATTGTTGCATTAACGCAAAGTATAATGATGGTCGTTCTTCTTCTAACCCAGCGTTCAAGCTATATCTCAGCTGTTCTCCGAGAGAAATCAGATCTCTCTTGAAAATCCAACTTGATTTCTTTTTTATGATATTACTGGTGACTAACCAATCTAATTTTTCTTCTAACATCGTCTTCAAAATCGATTTAACATAGTGATACTCTGAAGGAAGATCGAACCATTTCCATTTTACATCTATGAGATTAATGTATCGTTTTACATCAGCATCCTCCTCAGTCTTATATTCTAAATGTTCAATAAACAAATTATTACAAATCTCTTGAATTTCGTTTTTTTCTGACCCAGGGCTAGCAGTTAATCCGAGAATTAGCGGGTGGGTACAATGTTGCATATATTGTTCTGCAATGAAGGTATATGCATAATCTTTCACCGCACGATGTGCTTCATCAAATACTATCAAAAAAAAATCTTCCAACGAAAGTCTCTTCTCTATGATGTCGTTTTTTACTAATTCTGGCGTCGAGAAAACAAGTCTTATTGCTTTTTTATTCCACACAATCGTTCTAGCATGCGGAGGTATTTTTCCCGTTACCATAGCAATCTGATCGTCAAGTAATTTTATGCATGATACAAATGAATTCCTGTGTTGATTCACAAGTGGTCTTGTCGGCGCTAAGATCAGAATTCTCTTCTCTCTGTTATTATAGAGTGTATTAATACATACAAGTAAAGAGATGATTGTCTTACCCAATGCGGTAGGGAGAATTACTATAGTATTCTTAGTCATGGCAGAATTAGCAATCATTTTCTGATATTCTCTAAATTGTAGAATATTTCTCTTAAGTAGAGGGTGAATGAAGTAAGTTGTTTGTTCATTCAAAGACATGTAACAACTATCTCCGATTATTAAAATTAGTAATGATTAAAAATGGGCCGGTCATAAAAATTGAGGTTCTTTTAATGCCATTTCTTTGTTCCTAATTCCTTCTATCAGATCTCATATACGTCAGTTTCACTAGATAGAGGCTTAGTCTTTGTTTCGGGATTTACTTCATCTATACTTGTGGCAAGTTGAACAATTTTTGCATTGGTCAGAATATTGCTTATTTGTTCCAATTCAGAACGAGATTTAATTAATATTCCACGTTTTTTTGTTGCTATTCCTGACGTATCAACCGGATTAATTTCAATAGCTATGTATGCGGGTCTGCTTTTGTATTCGGGCAGTTTAATTAAAAATACTCCTTGGATACTGGTTGCTTTCCTCTCCCAATCCTTACCTTCTTTTAAAAATTGAGATAACCTTTCATCTACCATGCATTATTAATCTATGCGGCTATTTTTAAAACCTACGATACTACCAAAGACTACATTACGGAGGCTACTATAAGGAATTTCCATCTTAAAAATAAAATATCGATTTTTTCCGGTCTTTGAACCTTCTCGTTCTTGAATCATCCCTAATCAGCGTGAATATTATACGGTACTTGATGTATTATTGATTATTACTGACCAACCTTACTACTCAAAACTTAAAATTTAAAATTTAAAATTGATAGGTAGAGTATTTCTGGATCATTCTTTATTCTCGAAACTAAAATAATGACTCTTTTTAGTGCGAATTTTATTTTACTACCAATTAATAACAAATTTATTAATCTTGCAATAGAAAGAATTTCCTAGGATTAATATTTTGAACAGGGAACGTAGAATGATTCTTCAATTTGCTGTTAATTGAAGAGCTGTTCTTTGACTTACAAAAAATTTCGTATGCTACCGTATATTACCAACTTTTAAAGTGGAAATTGAATGGACGTGGAATCCAATTCAAGTATAGGAATATAAATAGAATGTGTATCATTTCCTATCTTTTCCGCAAAGTTGTGTTCTCCCGTTAATTGCCGCAATTCAATGAATTTCTTACTTGGTTTTTCCTTTTCAACTATATAGTGAACTAATGCTCCACCCAGTGCCCCGGTTTCAATAAAGAGAATTTCTTTTCCCTTATGCGTTATGTGATAAAGCATAGGAGTTAATCCTAAAGCAGACTGAGAAGAAAATAATATCACTTTTAGCATGTCGCTAAGGTTCTTGTATTTCAGAAATGTAATTGAGGACTCATCTTTTGTCATATCAATGATACAAAAGATACTTGAATTTCATTGTATCGTTTTGTACTGAGGCCAAATGCAAGATCTTCCCACTTGATAATTATGATTAAGAATTGAACGGTGTTGCATAATGGATATCACATATTTGATAAGGACGAGGTGGATAATCACTGGGAAAAGACAATAGTGTGATATAATATGTGTTAGAAGAGATAACTCGAATTAAATTACTATAGTTCAAATATAGGATTATTCATAATAGGATAAAGTTAAGGAAATGATCGAAAGGAAAGTATTACTGGCAATCTCATTTTTGGTTTTAATTGCACTCATCTCTTATGAAACCTTTAGTTCTTCAACCAAGTTTGTGTCAGCACAAATGCCGACAAATCAAAACTCTACCGCCCAAGGTTCCTTGTCTCTTCCAGATCTCTTTACAAAGGTTCAAAAATCAGTAGTACAAGTGACTGAACGTGATAATTCTAACGAACTCGGATTGCGATTAGGCTCGGGGTTCGTCTACGATAAAGATGGCCATGTAATCACAAATTATCATGTCGTAACACCAGGCACCAATAATAACAATCAATTGCAAGTTACTTTTCTAGACGGCAATGTTTATCCTGCAGACCTTGTCGGTGTGGATCAATTTGCAGATTTGGCTGTTATTAAGGTAAAAAATATTTCATCAGATAAGTTACCACCTCTGCCACTGGCCAATTCATCATCTTTAAGAATTGGTGAATCGGTGGTTGCAATTGGTAATCCATTTGGGCTGTCGGGTTCAATGACACAAGGAATAGTAAGTGGTTTGGGTAGGCTACTACCGTCAAATGAGAATCAAGATAATCTTGCCGGACCAGGATCGTCATTTTCTATCCCAAATATTATACAAACGGACGCAGCTATTAATCCCGGAAATTCAGGAGGTCCACTCATTGATACCCAAGGTAGAGTTGTTGGAATAAATACTGCAATTTTTTCGAATACTGGGGTCTATTCTGGAGTTGGTTTTGCCATCCCATCTGACACCATTAGTAAAGTTGCAACTTCCCTTATCCAAAACGGTTCATACCACCATCCATACATTGGAATAGTTGGTCTTAGTCTTACTCCAGATTTATCCAAACAGATTGGATTGAATCAGACAAAAGGATTTCTAATAACTAGTATCACGAAAGGCGGTCCGGCTGACAAGGCTGGTTTACGAGCAGGATCAACTACAACTACCCTTAACGGAAGAGATGTCGAAGTTGGAGGAGATATTATATTAAAAATTGATAACAGAGAAGTATTGAAGATTGACGATATCCTAGCATATCTTGAAAGTCTGAAACATGTTGGAGATAAAGTTCATTTTACTATCCTTAGAGATGATGCAATTAAGGGATTAGACCTAATGCTAGGAGACAGGCCCAGCCCAGCTAAATTAGATTCATCAAATGATTTTTCTAACAGACTCCCTCCCCAAAATGACAATAATAAAAATCAAGAAGAATTGTATAACGAATGTGTTAATGTTGCCGGAAAAAGTCTATGTGACTTTTTATTCAAGAGATAATGTTACTAGATAAAAAGATGATGTAGTAAATATATCCAAATTTTTTAACCTTCGAAAATTTATTTAGCAATTATGAATTATCCAGGTTTTTCTGATTTTATATACCATTTTCCTGAACGTATTCCTAATACAATAGTTCCAATATAGTTACCTTTCTTGTAAACTTTACCAAATTCTTTTCCAAAACCAAAAAATGAAATCAAGAGATTATCTTTTTGATGGTAACCTGATTCTACAACTTTCATACTCAATTTGATACTTGCTTTAATAATTATCTTGCGTGCATCGGACCAATTACCTCTCCATGAGATGATTTCAAAATCTCCAAAATTTTTTGATGAAACCTGGTAACCTTCAAGCTTCGCCTTAAATTCCATTTTTTTCTCCTTTGAGTATGAATTCATCCATTCTACGGCTCTATGCCCCATTCCATTTTCGACTCCGAAATTGTCTGTACCAGCCATTTACCAAATTTTTTGAAATTAATAATTTTAATCTTTTTAAAAGTCATCAATTCACAATATAAAATCATATGGCGGTTAACCAAAAAATTGAAAAATTGGCTGTCAATTTCTTCATGCTATCAACATAGCATGGAGATCTCCAGCTTCCTTTAGTATGTATGAGGCTGAAAATTCCTAACTTCAAGATGCCAAAAACGAATGATTTAAGTAAACTTGGGTAGATTAATTCAATATGTCCAAGGAAGTCAATATTGGTCACAGTCCTAATCATTTCATAGTTCTCGATGCAATATCAAGAGGAATGAATAATATTGACAAGATATCACGAGTAGCTAAACTATCCAAGTCTGAAGTTGAACTAATAGTAAATGATCTTGTTTTTCAGAGATTGGTAATAAGTAATGAAAAGAGAGGATTCTTAGGTAGGAAAAAAATCGAATTAAAAATAACAGAGACTGGCACGAGTCTTCTTGACAATAAGAAGAAAGAATTACAAGATAAGGTTCAAAAAATGCATCAATACTATAATAATGGAGACAAATCACAACTGGATTCATTTATGGTTTCGAATAGATCATGGATGCCGATGATGCTTTTTGCGGGAATAATGGATATCCTGTTTTTCACTTCCATGATGTCTTTATTGGGTCTAGCATTAAATCCTATGGAAAGCTCGCTTACTGATGGTGGGGCCAGCGCAGATAATAGTGGCAATGCAGACAATACTTCTGCAGATAGTGACAGTAATTCAGATAGTTCGGGAGTAGATTCTCAAGATGCAGGAAGTGACGGTGGCGGATTTGACGGTGGCGGATTTGACGGTGGCGGATTTGGTTTTTAGTGGTGAAATTATCTCTTAGTCTTGATTAAAAGATGAAGAATTAAAACATTGAAGCAAGGTTATGGTAAATAGTCAAGCCCCAAAAGATTTCTAATAATTTGTAAAGAATAACAATAGTAACTAGAGCTCAGTTTAAGTTTGTTATTGTTTTTTCTCAGAAGTATTAAACGTCTTGTTATATCTTAGTAGAGTCTCGACAATCCAAATTACGTCATCCTTCGTTTTGGCAAGATGTGCGATCTTTATACAGTCCCTTATATCCTTAGATCTCATATTGTGCCATACCTGGGTAGCGACTTCATTTGCGATATCCTTTGCAATACCTTCTTTACCCAGCATGTGAATTGATATATCTAGAAAATTTTCAAATTTGTATTGTTTGAAATGTAACACCAGGAATCTCGAAAGCAAGGGAGTGAGCATGTGATTAGTTTCATTTGTAGTAGCAAAAACCCATGTCTTGACTTGTGTATTTCTTGTCTTCATGTGTTTTGTTTCTGCTATTATTCCGGTTTCCATGAGACTAAGGAGAACTGTCTGATCTCTGATTGACATATGTTCAATCTCATCAATAATCAAATATCTCGGACGCTTTTCAAATAAATAGTCGAGCATCCCAGATTTGGTACTATGCGTACCCAGCGTAAAATAAGAACGTTCAAGTTTCATGCATCCTAGCATAAACAACGTTTTTGCTGATGCAGGTGGACCAACGAGCAAAATATGAATTGGTCTTTGTGATTCAAATGATAAGAAAAATAATTTTTTGATATCATCGTACCCTATAATGTTATCAAATAGGTCATATTGCAAAGCAGATTTATTTGAATTAGTAACTTTTGTATTTCTCTTCGCAATTACGTCCATTTCAATAGACATTCCCTTCGCGGTACTTTTGAATTACGTGATTATAGACTTTCCTACAAAAACATGATGTCTAATTACTTTAATTTAGTAGACGAAAATTAATAGATTTCAAATTTGACATAGTTGATATGACTTGTTTATCAATACCATCCAATCTTCATCTTGAAACTTATATAGATAAATAGCAAATATTTGACTAAAACATAGAGTTTATTTTTGGTATACTTCCTTAATCTCATAACACGGTATTTAATAAATGACATAATTGCTAACTATTTGTACCTACTATTTATTGTTCCTTATTAAATGATAGATAAATTAAGGTCAACTTCAATTATCCAAAATAGTAATAACTTCTCAATATCCATTAAAGCATCCGTGTGTAGAGCCATGATTATTGGTCTGGTAAAAATCACCTTAACTAGGTAAATTATTATAGACATTATTAACCATCAAATCATTAATGCTTCGTGGCAAGAACCGAAAAAATAATGGGAAATTAAGGAATCGATCAAATGAACTTCTGACTGTAGAATGGAAAAATAATCAAGTCGTAATGATAGATCAAACAAAGTTGCCAGGTAAACTAGTATATGTTAGATACAAGAAATATGAGGACGTTGCTAGGGCTATAGAACGATTGATTGTTAGAGGAGCTCCTGCTATTGGTGTTGCAGCCGCATTTGGAATGTCCTTGGCTGCAATTTCTAGCAAGGCAAAAACTCCTAAAGCTTTACTCAGAGACCTTGAAATTGCCTACGACAGATTGAAAGCAACCAGACCTACTGCCGTTAATTTGGTTTGGGCGCTTGACCAAATAATGAATGTAGCAGCTTCAAAAAATAATGTTGAAGAAATCAAAAAATCAATTATTCTTTCCTCTCTAAAAATGGCAACAGACGACATTACAACAAATAAGAAATTAGGAAAGAATGGAGCCGAGATGATACGGAGCGATGAGGTAATACTAACCCATTGTAATGCAGGTTCGCTGGCAACAGTTACATACGGTACAGCACTAGGTGTACTTAGAGCAGCTAACGATATGGGCAAGAAGATACGCGTTATTGCAACTGAAACAAGACCCGTGATGCAAGGCTCTCGATTGACTGCGTTTGAGCTAGATCACTATGGAATTGAATTTAGTTTAATCCCCGATACTGCCGTAGGACATCTAATGTCTAAGGGGATTATCGATCGTGTGATAGTTGGGGCAGATAGAATATTGAAAACGGGACATGTTTACAATAAAATTGGTACCTACCAGGTTGCTGCACTTGCAAAGAGGCACGATATTCCTTTTTATGTCGCAGCTCCTAATTCCACGTTTGATTTAACAAGTAATGTGAATGAAGTAGTTATTGAAGAAAGAAACAAAAATGAATTAATGAAAATGGGGAACAAGTTACTAGCTCCAAAAGGCATCAAAGTTTTTAATCCCGCGTTTGATGTAACGCCTCCAGAATTGATAACAGGAATTATTACTGAAAAGGGCATTTTACAGCCACCGTACGAAGAAAGTATTGCCAAAAACTTCTAAGATGTGGATAAAGTATTTAATCTCTAAGGATGTTTTTAATATTGGATGCCAAAAAGTATTAGTCAAGAACAGGTATATTCCGTATTAAAAAAATGCATGGATCCGGAGATCCCCGTCAATATAGTGGATTTAGGATTAATTTATGGTGTAAACATAAATGAATCAAACGATGTCGATGTTGAAATGACAATGACGACAAGGGGTTGTCCACTTCATGATACCCTGGTTAGTGATGTCAAGAGATATATAGGAAAAATTGATGGCGTAGGCAACATTAATGTCTCAATTGTTTGGGATCCACCTTGGAATATAGAAAGAATAGAACCTTCGGTGAGGGAGAAACTAGGATTTGGAAGACCAAAATTGAGGTTTCAAGTTGATTATGAAAAATACCAACCGTTGTTAAAGGGCAGGTTGATTACTCAGGAGGATGGTTCGTTAATTCTTGAGAATGAAAAAGAACAGAGATTTATGGTCAATCAGGCAATTGTTGATTTTTGGAATAGTTGTGATGGAACAAAAACTATTACTCAGTTAGCCGATCATTTTTCATCCAAATTGGGATTGCCAAGGCAACAGGTCGAACAAGAAGTAGTTCAACTCGTACAACAGTTACTTGAATCTGAATTATTAAGACCGCAACAATAAAGAATTAAATATTGTCTTCCCAAACCAGTATCGTTTCAATACTATCTACTTTTGATAAAGTGATTGTAGAACTAGGAATGGGTGATGGTCAACTATTAGCCAAGATTCTTGAATCCGGAAATAGTCCAAACACATGCTATGTAGGTATAGAGATCGACCCCGAACAAATTCAAAAGGCCCGTGATAAATTGAGAGGGAGAAATACTTACTTGATTAATGAATCTTTCGAAAACGCACTTTCATATTTTCCTGATAATTTTGTGGATGAGTTTATTTTTGTGCTCCCACCACCAAGATACATAGACAAAAGCATGGAAAGTCAATGGATCTTATTGTATCAAAACATCTACAAGAAATTGAAAGAAAAAGGAACTCTAACTATTGTTACAGAAATAATAAATGATTTGCTAGAACCCGTAACTGACAGTGAATTTAGATCATGGAAGAATTGGTTAAGTTCCAAATTTGTCACTATTGGCTTTATAATAAAAGAAATGTTTGATGATAGTCCCTGTCATTACAGCTCTCACTTTCTAGATCAATTTAAGGGAGACCGATTGAGAATAAAATTAATTACGCTAATTCTAGCAAAATCTGATTCTCTATCAATTTAGCATAACTACAGTTTTTTAGGTCTTACTTGTATGTAGTAACATGACGTGATCGTCCAAACATTCTCTTGAACAAAATGTTGAGTAGCAATTGGCATGATTGCATGGAATAGGGTCGGCATGATTAAACTTTCTATTACAATAAGTACAAAAGGATTCTAGTTTTGTAATTTTATACTTGAAAATACTACCTCCACAATTTCGTTTTTCTTTAAACCATTTTACATCTACATTTTGTTTTTCGGCAAAAGTCATAACTATATCATAAGCTTCATAGAAACCTTGAGCGAAAAATTCTCGATAAGAAATTTTAATATTATTTTTTCTGGAATCCGAGAAAGAGACGATCCATTTTTCGTAAGGAATAATATTTTTTTCATCTACAGCTGAAACAATTTCCCTGCCCAATTGTTCATGATCTTTCAACTAATTTAATAATCCTCTTGCTTTCAAATATATGTTTTCGATAAT
>Ga0081455_10000788_pt1 | contig 40708 bp, 44 predicted proteins | sample TabmetS3T2R1_FD_70207 | JGI IMG/M metagenome (GOLD analysis project Ga0081455, IMG submission 70207) | Tabebuia heterophylla rhizosphere microbial communities from the University of Puerto Rico - S3T2R1 | ecosystem: Host-associated > Plants > Roots > Rhizosphere ... | reverse complement strand
GGGCACCGCGCGCGCTCGCCTGATGGTGGTGGGCGAGGGCCCCGGCGAGGAGGAGGACAAGCAGGGCCTGCCCTTCGTGGGGCGCGCGGGCCAGCTGCTGACCCGGATGCTCGCCTCGGTGGGCTTCGACCGCGAGCGCGACTGCTACATCGCCAACGTGGTCAAGTGCCGGCCCGAGCGCAATCGCAATCCGGAGCCGGACGAGGTTGCGGCCTGCAGCCCCTTCCTGATCGCCCAGATCGATACCATCCGCCCGCACGTGATCCTGGCCCTCGGCAACTTCGCGGCCCAGACCCTCATCGGCACGAAGGAAGGCATCACCCGCCTGCGCGGGAAGACCTACTCGTACCGGAGCAGCGTGCTCGTGCCGACCTTCCACCCGGCGTTCCTGCTGCGCAATCCCGGCCAGGAGTTCAAGCGCATGGCCTGGGACGACCTCAAGCTGGCGCGGCGAGAGTACGATCGGCTCGCCGGCTCCGAGGCTCGCTAGATCGAGCGGCCGGGCCGGGTGATCGCCGACGTCGTCTTCGACATCCCGCTCGACCAGCCCTTCTCGTACCGGGTGCCCGACGGACTTGCGCTGAGCCGCGGCCAGCGCGTGAGCGCGCCGCTCCATGGACGGAGCCGCACCGGCGTGGTCGTGGCGCTGCGAGACGGGGACGCGACGGGGCTGAAGCCGGTGCAGCGCGCGGTGGAGCCGGTCCCCATCGTCTCGGACCGTGCGCTCGCACTCGCCCGCTGGGCCGCCGACGAGAGCCTCTCGTCGTGGGGCTCCACGGTGCTGTCGCTCCTGCCGCCACCTCCACGCTCCCGCGCGGCCGAGACGGTGTCCCCTGCGGCGGAATCCGGGCAAGGGGACGCGCGGCCGCCGGAGCTCTGGACCGACCATCGACGGCACGCGCGCCTCGCCTCGAGCCTGGAGCGCGAGTCGGGCGCGGTGCTGGTGATCGCGCCCGATCGTGACGCGGTCGCGCGCTGGGCGAAGCGGCTCGACGCGGCCCGGCTCGACAGCGGCGTCGGCGAGGCCGAGCGCCGCCGGGCGTGGTTCGCGGCGTCCCGCGGGCGGAGTCGCGTGGTGGTCGGGACACGCTCGGCGCTACTGGCCCCGCTGCCGCCTCCCGCCACGCTGGCCCTGATCGACGAGCACGATCCGGCCCACAAGCCGCCGGGCGCGCCGCGCATGCATTCGCGCGACCTGCTCGGTCGCCGCGCCGCGCTGGACGGCAGCCGCCTGCTCCTGCTGTCCGCGACCCCGTCGGTGGAGACCTGGTGGCGCGCCCGGAACAAGGAGATCCTCCAGTCGGAGTCCGAGCCGGGACCCTGGCCCCGCGTGCTCACCGCCGACACGCGCGGCATCTTGCGCAACCACCCGCTCACCCTGCCCCTCACGCGCGGCATCGAAGAGAGCGCCCTTCAGGGCCGGCGCGCCGCGCTCATCGTGAGCCGGCGCAGCTCGGCCTTGGCCTGCGACGAGTGCGGCACGATCCTTCGCTGCCCCGACTGCGGGGTGCCGCGGGCGCTCTCGCGGGATCCTCGCGCGCTGCGATGCCCGCTCTGCGCGAGGGTCGATGCGCCGCCCGATCGCTGCCCGGGCTGCGGCGGACGCCGGCTCTCGCCCTTTGGCTGGGACGCCGAGCGGGTGCAGACCTCGGTGGCGCGCCGCTTTCCACGCTTCACCGTCTCTCGCGAGCGCCTCGACGCGCAGGTGCTGATCGGCACCGCAGCACTGCTGCGCGCGCTGCCCGCGCGCTCGCTCGGGTGCGTGGGCTTCATCGCGCTCGACACGCTGCTGCGGATGCCCGACTTCCGCGCCGGCGAGCGGGCGTGGCAGCTCTTGTGGGAGGCCGCGGAGGCGGTGGCGCCCGGTGGCCGCCTCGTGGTCCAGACCCAGCACCCGGATCACTACGCGGTGCGGAGCGCCCGGGAGCAGGACCGGGCCGCCTTCTACGCCGAGGAGCTGCGCTTCCGCTCCGAGCTGGGCTATCCGCCGTTCCGGCGGCTCTGTGAGATCTCGGTCAGATCCCGAGAGGAGGAACAGGCCCGCGCGAGAGCCACCGACTGCGCCGCGGCCCTGCGGGGCATCCCGGGGCTGATCGTGTATCCACCCGCGTCGGTGAATCCACCGGGCGCGCGGACCCGTCGGGTGCGCTTCGTCATCAAGGGGCCGCCCGAGCTGCCGCGCCTGCTGGCGCCGGCGCTGGCGCCCATCCTCGGGCGGCGACGGGGCTCGGCCGGTATGGTAGAAATAGAGATGGATCCGCAGACGAACGGCTGAAGCCGGATCGAAGGAGACTGCGCCTCGTGGCATTGCTGACGGTGAGACTGTACGGGGATCCGGTCCTGCGGCAGGTCGCGGCTCCGGTCGCCGACATCACCCCCGAGATCAAGCGAATCATCGCGGACATGACCGAGACCATGTGGCATCAGGTGGGCATCGGCCTGGCCGCGCCGCAGGTCGGCCTGTCGTATCGCATCCTGGTGATGGACGACGGCCAGGGCGCCGCGCAGGCGCTGCTGAACCCGGTGATCGACAGCCGCAGCGGCACGGTGCGCGAAGAGGAAGGCTGCCTCTCGCTCCCCGGCATCTTCGCCGAGGTCGAGCGCGCCCGCACCATCCGGGTCTCTGCGGTGGACATCGACGGCAAGCCGATCTCGTTCGAGGCCAGCGGGCTCAAGGCGCGCGTCGTGCAGCACGAGCTGGATCACCTGGACGGCGTGCTGTTCATCGATCGCCTGCCGCCGGTGACGCGGGACCGCATCAAGAAGAAGATCCAGAAAGAGGGTTTCCCAAAGGAGACCGGGCACCACGCATTCGCCCTCTAGAAGATCGGAAGGGGCCTCTGCGGCCCCCTCCGATGCCCCAACGAGCAGGATTGCGCGGGCCAAGCCCGCGCTCGAACCGAGGTTGCTCAGGGACGTCTCCAGGGGACCGCGGCTACGGGTGCTCTTCTACGGCACCCCCGCGTTCGCGCTGCCGACGCTCGAAGGCCTGCTGGCCCACCATCACGTCGTCGCGGTCGTCACCCAGCCCGACAAGCCCGCCGGACGCGGCCGCGTCCTCACCCCCTCGCCGGTGAAGCGCCGCGCGCTGGAGGCCTCCGTGCCGGTGCTGCAGCCGCCGCGCCTTCGCGATCCGGAGTGGCCGGAGCGCCTCGCCGAATGCCGGCCCGACGTCGCGGTGGTCGCGGCCTTCGGCCAGATCCTGCCCAAAGCGGTGCTGGACGTGCCGACGCACGGCTCGATCAACGTGCACGGCTCGCTGCTTCCGCGGTATCGGGGCGCGGCCCCGATCGCGTGGGCCATCATGCGCGGCGAGACCGAGACCGGGATCACGACCTTCCAGATGGACGCGGGCATGGACACCGGCGACATGCTGCTGCGCCACGCAACCGCCATCGACCCGGACGAGAGCGCGGGCGCGCTGTCCGTGCGGTTGGCCGGGATCGGCGCGAGCCTGCTACTGCAGACGCTCGAGCGCCTCGAGTCGCTCCCGCGCATCCCACAAGACTCGACCCAGGCCACGCTCGCCCCACGGCTCAAGAAGGAGGACGGTTGGCTGCGGCCCGCGGAGCCGGCCCGGGATCTCGTCAACCGGGTGCGCGGCTGCAATCCCCGGCCCGGCGCGGCGGTGATGACGCCCTCCGGCCGCCTCCTCGTCTGGCGCGCCACCGCGCTGCCAGCCCCGGCCACCGAACCCCCCGGCACCCTCCTCCCCCTCTCCCCTCACGGGAGAGGGCAGGGTGAGGGGCAACTGGCCATCGCTACCGGCGCCGGCCTCCTTCTCCCCCTCGAAGTCCAGCCCGAAAACCGCAACGCCATGGCCTGGCCGGACTTCCTGCGCGGCGCCCGGCTGGCGGCCGGCGCCCGCCTGACGGAGCCCACCGCATGAGCCCGGTGCTGAAGGCGGGACCCGTCTCGCAGGCGCGCTACGAGGCGCTCCACATTCTGGTACGGGTCGAGCGCGACCGCGCCTTCGCCGACATTGCGCTTCAGCACGCGCTCGAGCGGGCGCGCCTGGATCCGCGTGACTCGGCGCTCTGCACCGAGATCGTCTACGGCACCCTGCGCTGGCGCCGCCACCTGGACTGGCGGCTCGGGCCCCATCTCAAGCGCCCGCTGGCCAAGCTGGACCCGTGGGTCCGCGCCCTCCTGCGCCTGACCGCCTATCAGATCGTGTTCCTCGACCGGGTGCCACGCTGGGCGGCAGTGGACGAGGCGGTGAGCGTGGCGCGGCTCAAGTCGCGGGCGGCGGGCCCCGCCGAGTTCGTCAACGCCGTGCTCCGATCGCTCACCCGCAGCCCGCAGCCGCCGCGGCTGCCCTCCGACCTGGTCGAGGCGGCGGCGATCCGCTGGTCGTTCCCCGACTGGATGGCTGGCCGGTGGATCGGGCGCTATGGTGCCGAGGAGGCCGAGCGGCTGATGGCCGCGCTCAACGAGCGGCCGCCGGTCACCATCCGGGCGAACACGCTGCGTATCTCCCGCGATGACCTGGCCCGCCGGCTCCGCGACGAAGAGCTGGCGGAGACCGATCCGGCCGCGCTGGCGCCGGAGGGCCTGGCGGTACGTCGCGGCGTCGTCGGCCGATGGGCCGCGTTCACCGCCGGCTGGTGCTCGATCCAGGACGAGGCGTCGATGCTGATCGCGCGCCTCCTGGAGCCGAAGCCGGGCGAGCTGGTCGTCGACGTGTGTGCAGCTCCGGGCACCAAGACGACCCATCTCGCGCAGCTCATGGGCAACCGGGGCCGGATCGTCGCGTTCGATCCGAACGCGGCGCGTCTGCGCCTCTTGACGCAGGCGGCCAGCCGGCTCGGCGTGAGCATCGTGGAGACCCACGTGGGCGGAGTGGCGGCGGTCTCGCGTCGCTGGAAGGATCGGTGCGATCGGGTGCTCGTCGACGCCCCCTGCTCGAACCTCGGCGTATTGCGGCGGAACCCGGACGTGAAGTGGAAGCGGGAAGCCAGCGACCTGGCCCGGCTCGCCGACAAGCAGCACGGCATCCTCACCGCTGCGGCCGGGCTCGTGAAGCCCGGAGGTCGGCTGGTCTACGCCACCTGCTCGCTCGAGCCGGAGGAGAATGATGAGCTGGTGCGGGACTTCCTCGAGCGCTGCCCGGACTGGCGCGTAGATCCGCCGCAGGGCTTCCCGGTGGCGCCGGGCCCGGATGGCATCGTCCGGTGCCTGCCACATGTCCACGGGACCGACGGGTTTACCGCCGTCCGCCTGGTCCGGGCGCCCCGGCCGTGACCGCCGCGCCGCGGGGCGCTTTGCAGGCTCCGGGGCTTTCGGGTAAGGTCACTCCATGAAGATTGCCCCCAGCATCCTGTCGGCCGATTTCGCCGCGCTGGGCGAGGCGATCGCCCGTGTGGAATCGGCGGGAGCCGATTTGCTTCACGTCGACGTCATGGACGGCCACTTCGTTCCCAATCTCACCATCGGCCCGCCGGTCATCGAGTCGATTCGCAAGCGCACTCGACTCCCGCTGGACGTGCACCTGATGATCGAGGAGCCCGAGCGGTGGGTGGAAACCTACGTACAGGCCGGGGCCGACTACGTGACGGTCCACGTCGAGGCCTGTGCGCACCTGCAGCGGGCGCTCAGCTCGATCCGGGAAGCGGGAGCCAGGTCGGGGGCCGCCCTGAACCCTTCGACGCCCCCCGAGGTGCTCCAGTACGTGCTGGACGACCTGGACCTGGTGCTGGTGATGTCGGTCAATCCCGGCTTCGGCGGCCAGTCGTTCATCCCGACCGCCTACGAAAAGATCCGGCGAGTTCGGCAGATGCTCGGCCCGCGCGAGGCACTGATTTCTGTGGACGGCGGGGTCCAGAGCGATAACGCAGCGCGGCTTGCCCAGGCCGGGGCGGGGGTCCTCGTGGCCGGCTCGTCGGTCTTCGGGACCCCAGATCCGGGCGCCGCGGTGGCCGGTCTGAGGAGTGCCTCGGAAGTACCGATATCCGCTTGACTTTTCCGTATCGCGTCAGTATCCTTTAGCGTTTCCAAGCACATACCACCAGGTGGCAACACGATGCTCGACAGCCTGACCAGTCGTCTGAGCGGAATCTTCGATCGGCTCCGTGGCTTCGGCCGATTGACGGAGGAGAACATCCAGGAGGCCATGCGCGAGGTACGCATGGCCTTGCTGGAAGCCGACGTCAATTTCAAGGTCGTGAAGGGCTTCGTCGACCGCGTGCGGGTCAAGGCGGTGGGCCAGGACGTGCTGCAGTCGCTGACGCCGGGTCAGCAGGTGGTGAAGGTGGTGCGAGACGAGCTCGTGGAGCTGCTGGGCGGCTCCGGGCATCGCCTGGCGATGGCGCCGCATCCGCCAACGGTGGTGATGCTGGTCGGGCTCCAGGGCTCGGGCAAGACGACCACCGCCGCCAAGCTCGCCCGTCACTTCCAGAAGCAGGGGCAGCATCCGCTGCTGGCCGCAGCCGACGTCTATCGCCCCGCCGCGATCGATCAGCTGAAGACGCTGGGGAGTCAGCTGAACATCCCGGTGCTGGGCGAGTCGAGCCGGCGGCCGGTGGACATCTGCAGCGAGGCGCGTGACGACGCGGCACGACGCGGTCTGTCTCCGCTCATCCTCGACACCGCGGGGCGCCTGCACATCGACGAGGAGATGCTCGAGGAGCTGCGAGCCATCAAGCGCGCGGTGAGCCCGCACCACGTGCTGCTGGTGGTGGACGCCATGACCGGGCAGGATGCGGTCACGGTGGCGGAGAAGTTCAACGCGGCCATCGGCATCGACGCGCTGATCCTGACCAAGATGGACGGGGACGCGCGCGGCGGCGCCGCGCTCTCGGTTCGCGAGGTCACCGGCCGGCCCATCGCCTTCGTGGGCGTCGGCGAGAAGACCGACGCGCTCGAGCCGTTTCACCCCGACCGGCTCGCCCAGCGCATCCTGGGCATGGGCGACGTGCTGTCGCTGGTGGAGAAGGCCCAGGCCACGGTTGACGCCGAGCAGGCGGAGGCGCTCGCCCGGAAGATTCGCGACGACGCCTTCACCCTCGAAGACTTCGCGACCCAGCTCAAGCAGCTGCGCTCGATGGGGCCGCTGGGGCAGATCCTCGACATGGTGCCGTTCTTCAAGGGCGCCCGCGGCCTGCCCAAGGACATGGAGGGCGGCGAGGAGGAGCTGCACCGGTACGAGGCGATCATCGGCTCGATGACGCCGCACGAGCGGCGGGAGCCGGCGATCATCAGCGGCAGCCGGCGCTCCCGCATCGCGCGCGGTAGCGGGACCGGCGTGTCGGACGTGAACCGGCTGCTCAAGCAGTACGCGCAGCTCAGAAAGATGATGAAGGGGCTCAAGCAGATGGAGGGGCGCATGGGCAAGTTCAAGGGCGGCCTGCCCTTCCTGCCGCGCTGAGCCCGCTCCCCGGCAGCGCAGCACAACCAGAGAGAGGTGACTCGTGGCGGTACACATCAGGCTGAGACGGATGGGCACGACGCGGAAGCCCGCGTACCGGGTCGTGGTGGCGGACTCGCGCGCCGCGCGCGACGGCAAGTTCATCGAGGTGATCGGGCACTACAACCCGCTCACGAATCCGCCCACCGTGAAGATCGAGGTGGAGCGCGCGCAGGAATGGATCAAGAAGGGCGCCCAGCCGAGCAACACCGTGAAGAACCTTCTCGCGCGCGCGGGAGCCGGCGCGAAGGCGTAGGACGGGTGGCGGAGGCGCCTCTGGTCGCGGTCGGCGAGGTGCTGCGGCCCTACGGGCTCAGCGGCGAGGTCAAGGTGCGCCCGCTCACCGATCGGCCGTGGGAGCGCTTCGAGCGGTTGAAGCGATGCGTGCTGTGGGAGCCGGACCGCGACCTGCGCGAGGACTGCCGCATCGCCTCGTCCCGCTTCGACGGCACCACCGCGTTCGTGCGGATGCAGGGCGTCGATACCCCGGAGGCGGCGCGGCGTTTTCAGGGCCGCCTCCTCGCGGTGCGCCGCGACGAGGTCCTGCCGCTGGACGAGGGGCAATTCTACCCCTGGCAGCTCGAGGGCGCCGCGGTTGAGACGCGCGACGGCCGGGCGGTGGGGCGGTTCGTCCGCGTGGAGAGCGGGGCACAGGACCTGTGGGTGGTCGAGGACGGCGAGCGCCAGTGGCTCATCCCGGCGGTGCCCTCGATCGTGGTGGACGTGAGCGTGGCGGATCGCCGGATCGTCATCGATCCGCCGGAAGGGCTGCTCGACCTGTGAGGATCGATCCTGTGAGGATCGATATCGTCACCCTGTTCCCCGCGATGCTCGAGGCGCCGCTCGCCGAGTCCATCGTGGGCCGGGCGCGCGGCCGGGGACTGGTCGACATTCGCGTCCGCGACCTGCGTCGGCACGGCGCGGGCCGGCACCGGGTCACCGACGAGCCGCCCTTCGGGGGCGGCGGCGGCATGATCTTGAAGCCGGAGCCGCTGGCCGCCGCAGTGGACGCCCTGCGGGCCGAAGGCCCGGACGCGCGGGTGATCTTGCTGGCGCCGGCCGGCCGTCGCTTCACGCAGGACGTGGCGCGAGAGCTCGCCCGGCGGCCGCACCTGATCCTCCTGTGCGGGCGCTACGAGGGAGTGGATGAACGGGTCGGCGAAACGGTGGCCGACGAGGAGCTGTCGATCGGCGACTACGTGCTCACCGGGGGCGAGCCCGCCGCCCTCGTGGTGACCGACGCGGTGACCCGCCTGCTGCCCGGGGTGCTGGGCGACACGGAGGCGCCCGCGCGCGACTCGTTCGCGCGGGGGCTCCTCGAGCACCCGCAGTACACCCGGCCGGAGGTCTTCCGCGGCATGAGCGTGCCGGAGGTGCTGCGCTCGGGCGATCACCGCCGGGTCGCGCGCTGGCGGCAGCTGATGTCGCTCTGGCAGACGTGGCGGCGGCGACCCGATCTCCTGGAGACGGCGGATCTCACCCCGGAGGAACAGAAGTGGACGGACGGCTTCCGGCAGGGCCGGAGGCCGGACGATTTCCTGGACTAACTTCATCGAGCGAGGAGCGTCAGATCATGGAAGCGATCCGAATCGTCGAGGCGGGAGATCTCAAGAAGGACCGGGGCGGCTTCCGGCCCGGGGACACCGTCAAGGTGATGGTCAAGGTCGTCGAGGGCGAGAAGGAGCGGCTGCAGGCCTTCGAGGGCGTGGTCATCCGCAGGCGCGGCGGCGGCACCGGCGCCTCGTTCACGGTGCGGCGCATCTCGTACGGGGTCGGGGTAGAGCGGACGTTTCCCCTGCACTCGCCGCGCATCGACAAGATCCAGGTCATGAAGCGGGCCGCGGTGCGCCGGTCGAAGCTGTACTACCTGCGGGATCTGGTCGGCAAGGCGGCGCGTCTCAAGGAGAAGCGGGTCTCCGCGGTGCCCTCGTCGGGCGAGCAGTCGGGCTCCAACTAGACCGGGCCCGGGCGTGGCGGCGGGCGCGCCGTACCGCTTCGAGAGCGCCGCCTGGCGGCGGGGCGTGACCCGGCTCGCCGGGGTGGACGAGGCCGGGCGTGGACCGCTGGCCGGCCCGGTGGTGGCGGCGGCGGTGGTGTTCGCGCCGGGCACGCGGATCGTGGGGGTGGACGACTCGAAGCGCCTGTTGGCGCAGGAGCGGGAGCGGCTGTTCGAGATCATTCGAGCGAGGGCGGTGGCGGTGGGAGTCGCGGTGGTGGATCACCTGACGATCGACCGCATCAACATCCTGCAGGCCACGCGGCTGGCGATGGCGCAGGCCCTGGCCTCGCTGGCGACTCAGCCGGAGCTGGTGCTGACCGATTTCGTGGAGGTGCCGGGACTGACATGCCCGCAGCGGAACCTGGTGGACGGAGATCGACGCTCCGCGTCGATCGCGGCGGCGTCCATCGTGGCCAAGGTCACGAGGGACCGGATCATGGAAGCGGCCGACCGGGATTTCCCGCTCTACGGCTTCGCCCGGCACAAGGGCTACGCGACCCCGGAGCACCGCAACGCCCTGGAGCGCCACGGCCCGTGCTCGCTGCACCGCCAGAGCTTCGCCGGAATCTGGAATCAGCTGTCGCTGTTCTCTCGGAGCGAGCTGCAATGGATCAACGCCGACTCATGATGAGCGATCTCGTGCTGACCAAGGAGTAGCGCCGTGCCCACCGATACTCGGAAGATCACCGGAGAAAGGGGCGAGGAGGAAGCGGCCCGGTACCTCACTCGGAGCGGATTCTCCATCCTGGAGCGCAACGTCCGGACCCGGGCGGGAGAGATCGACCTGGTGGCCAAGGAGGGCAAGACCCTCGTGTTCGTCGAGGTCAAGACCCGCCGGGACATGGAGGGCGATCCGCCGCAGGCCGCGGTCAACACCCGCAAGCAGAACCGGCTCGGCAAGCTGGCCCACGGCTACCTGAAGCTCAAGCGGCTGCGACAGGTCTCCTGCCGCTTCGACGTCGTCTCGGTGATCTTCAACGACGAAGGCGCGGTCAAAGCCATCCGCCACATCCCCAACGCCTTTTCGGTGTCGGCCTGGTAGTGCGAGGCGCCGCCGAAGGCGAGCCGAGCGATACAAAAGCGCCTAAGGAAGAACGAATGCTGCGGCAGAGTGTTCGAACACGAGCCGAGCGGATAAATAAAGTCTGAAGAAGTAAACGACGGTCAGCTGCACCGCGACGATAGCATCGACGACGATATGCCCCGCGACGACACCTTCCGCACCGCCCTCCCCCTCGCCCCCGGTCGCACCGCCCTGCTCGTCGTCGACATGCAGCGCGCGTTCGTGGATCCGGGCCAGGCCATGGAGGTGCCCCCCGCCCGCGAGACGGTGCCGCGCATCCAGGAGCTGCTGGCCATCTTCCGCGAAAAGGCCCTGCCGGTGATCTTCACCGAGTTCACCTACTCGCCCGCGGCGCCGCTGCTGGTGGGCGAGCTGCATCCGGAGCACCGCCCGGCCGTGCCCGGCGCGCCCACCGGCTTCGGCCACCCGTCGTCCTCCTGCCTCGCCGGCGAGGAGAACGTCCAGGTCGTATCCGAGCTGGCGCCGCGCGCCGACGAGCTGGTGGTCACCAAGCACTACTACGACGGCTTCAACGGCACGGTGCTCGACGGCGCGCTGCGGGCGCGGGGTGTCAGCACGCTGGTGGTCACCGGCACCATGACCGACATCTGCGTGCTCGCCACCGTGATCGGCGGCTTCAACCGCGAGTACCGAATGGTGGTGGTGGACGACGCGGTGGCGACCCTCTGGCCCGATATCCAGCGCGCCACCCTGGACATCGTCCGCCGCGCCTACGCGCGGGTGATGTCGGCCAAGGAAGTAGCCGACGAGATGGCGCGCTGGTGAGCGCCACGCCCGGTGTGCTAAGGTCGAGCGCATGAGCCGGGACCTCCGCTTCCATGGCTGCATGCCGGCCAATCTCCTGCCCTTCACCGCAGATCTCGCCCTCGACGAGCCGGCCTATCGCGCGCACCTGCGCTGGCTCGCGGACACGCCCGGGGTGACCGGGATCGTGGCCAACGGCCACGCGGCGGAGGTGGCCTCCCTCGACCGCGAGGAGCGCAAGCGCGCGCTCGCCATCGCGCTGGATGAGGTGGCCGGCAAGATCCCGGTGGTGAGCGGCGTCTACAGCGACGGCACCCTGGAAGCGGCGGACCTGGCGCGCGACGCTCGGGCGGAGGGCGCGGCGGGCCTGCTGGTCTTTCCGCCCACGCTGTTCATGTGGGGCGCGCAGCTGAAGCCGGACATGGTGCTGCGACACTTTCAGACCATCGCGGATGCGGTCGACCTGCCGATCGTGGTCTTCGAGTACCCGCCGGCGTCCGGTATCGGCTACCGCCCCGAGACTCTCGCCGAACTGTGCAAGATTCCGACCGTCGCCGCGGTCAAGGACTGGTCCAACGACGTCGTCGCCTACGAGAAGAACCTGCGGGCGGTGCGCGCGACGGGGCGCCCGGTCGCGATCATGTCGTCGTTCACGATGGCGCTGATGGCGAGCTTCCTGGTGGGCGCGGACGGCTGCATCTCGGGCATGGGCAGCGTCGTTGCCGATCTCCAGGCCGCCCTGTTCGCGGCGGTCCAGGACCGCCGCCTCGAGGAGGCGCAGCGGATCAACGACCAGTTGACCCCGCTCGTGAGCGTGTTCTACGCGCCGCCGTTCGTCGACATGCACAACCGCATGAAGGAAGCACTCACGATTCTCGGGCGTATCCCGGCCGCCCACGTACGGCCCCCGCTCACGCCCATCTCCGAGGACGAGCGGCACCGCATCCGCCTGGCCCTGCGCGCCTCCGGCCTCCTGTCGTAGCCGCACCGCCCGTCCGCCCGATCCCGCGGCGCAAGCGCGCTCTTGCGGCCCGGAGAGGTTTCAGGTATAAAACCCGGAATCTCCCCATCCCAGCGAGGTGGAATGGCGGGTCCAGCCGGCCGTAGTCCCGACGAAGAAGCTCTGCTTCAGAAGGCGATGCGCGTCCTGCCCGGCGGTGTCCTGGGCGGGTACTACGCCCCCCAGGAGCTGGCCTTCGTGGTCCGGGAAGCCCGTGGACCGCGACTGCACGACTTCTCGCGTCGAGAGTACATCGACTACATCCTGGGTAGCGGACCGCTCGTGCTCGGGCACGCGCATCCGGCGGTGGTGGCCGCCGTCGAAGCGCAGCTGCGGAAGGGCACGACGTACTTTCAGCTGAGCGAGCCCACCCTGAGCCTGGCCGAGGAGATCTGCCGGGCGGTCCCCTGCGCCGAGCAAGTGCGCTTCTGCGGGAGCGGTAGCGAGGCCACCTTCTTCTCCCTTCGGGTGGCCCGCGCGTATCGCAAGCGCGACAAGATCCTGAAGTTCGAGGGCGGCTTCCACGGCGTGCACGACTACTCGCTGATGAGCGTCGGCCCGCGCGAGCCGAAGGCCTTCCCCGCGCCGACTCCCGATTCGGCGGGCATCCCGCACGCCATCCAGGGCGAGGTGCTCATCGCCCCGTTCAACGACCTGGCCGAGACCGAGGCGATGATCGAGGCGCACCACCACGATCTCGCCGCGGTGATCATGGAGCCGTTTCAGCGCCTGATCGTGCCCGATCCGGGCTTCCTGCGTGGGGTGCGCCAGGTCACGTCGCGCCACGGTATCCCGCTGATCTTCGACGAGATCGTCACCGGGTTCCGCTTCGCCTACGGCGGCGCCCAAGAGTACTACGGGGTCGTGCCCGACCTGGCCGCCTTCGGCAAGATCGTGGGCGGCGGCTTCCCGCTGGCCGCGGTGGCGGGTCCGCGCGACATCATGCGTCACTTCTCGCAGGAGCTGGACGGCTCCGGCGAGTTCGTGCAGCAGGCCGGGACGCTGAACGGCAATCCTATCGCGGCGGCGGCCGGCCTCGCCACGCTGGCCGAGCTGCGCAAGCCCGGCACCTACGAGCGGCTGTTCGCCACCGGGAATCGCCTGAAGCAGGGGCTCCAGGCGGCGGCCCGGCGCGCCGGCCTCGCCGCTCAGGTGGCCGGCGAGGCGCCGGTGTTCGAGATCTACTTCACCGACCGGCCGATCACCGACTATCGGACCACGCTCACCGCCGACCGGGCGCGGCACGCCGCGTTCACCCGGGAGCTGCTCAGGCGGGGCGTGGTCAAGGCGGCCCAGAAGTTCTACGTCTCGCTCGTGCACGGAGACGCCGAGGTCGCGCGCACGCTCCACGTGTTCGAAGAGGCACTGGCGGCGGTGGCGGGAACTTACCGCTGAGCGGATCGATTACGCACCCACAGGAGGCTCTCACTATGGCGAACTACGACGAGCAGGAGTTCTGGTACGACGGCAAGCTCACTCGGCGCCGCTGGCTCGGCCTGAGCGCGGCCGCCGCCGGCGCGATCGGCGCCACCGTGCTGGTGCCGTCACCCTGGCGGGCCGCCTTCGGCCAGGCCAAGCCGTACAAGATCGGCACCCTGCAGCCCCTCTCCGGCGCGGCGGCGGCGGGGGGCAAGACCGCGCTGGTGGGCAGCCAGATGGCGGTCGACCGCATCAACAAGGCGGGCGGCATCAACGGGCGGCCCATCGAGCTGATCGTCGCCGACACCGAGTCCAAGCCCGACGTGGGGCGGCGCAAGGCCGAGAAGCTGACGGTCGAGGACAAGATAGACCTCCACCAGGGCGGCTTCCTCTCCAACGTGTGCATCGCCTGCATGCCGTTGTGGGACGAGCACCGGATCCTGAACATGATCGGGGTCTGCCTCGACACCACCATCACCACCACGAAGTGCAGCCGGTACACCTTCCGGCCGTTCGACTACGCGCCCGCGCAGGCGGTCGCGTTCGCGCCCTACCTGGTGAAGAAGATGGGCAAGAAGTGGCACATCGCCTACGCCGACTATGCATGGGGCCAATCGACGCGCGACGCCTACGCCGACCAGATCAAGAAGGCGGGCGGCGAGGTGGTGGGCACCACCGGGATCCCGCTCGGCACCGCGGACATGGCTCCGTTCCTGTCCAAGATCACCGGCAACTTCGACGGCTTGTTCGGGATCTTCTTCGGCAAGGACGGCATCACCATCGGAAACCAGGCGCACGACCTCGGGATGACCAAGAAGTACAAGTGGGCGGGCGACGGCGCCATCGCGGAGTCCACCAACTTGCCCGCTCTCGGCACCAAGATCGAGGGCTTCGTCGGCATCAACCGGTACATCCCGGTGATGGAGGGCCCGCTCAACACGCCCGCGCACAAGAAGTTCTTCGACGAGGCGGTGGCTCGTCTGAAGCAGATCGATCCCTCGGGGCCGCTGCCGGATCGCTACGTGCAGTCCAATTTCGAGGCGATGAACTTCGTCAAGCTGGGCATCCAGAAATCCGGCTTCAAGGGTCGCGAGGACACGATGAAGCTCATCGAGGTGCTCGAGGGCATGGAGGTCAAGGCCGGCGACGACTTCCCGCAGGGGGACAAGACCCTGCGCAAGGATGACCACCAGGCGTTCGTGAGCGAGTTCATCTTCGAGATCAAAGGTGGCAAGCACCGGATCGTGGAAGTGGTCCCGAAGGAGAAGACCATGTTCCCGCCGGCCTGCAAGTTCGCCTAGTGACGGCGGAGCAGTCCGCCGGCGCCGCCGCGCGCTCTGCGCTCGCCCCCGAGGGGGCGGGACCGGGACGCGGCGGCGCCGGCTCGCCCATCCTGCGCGCCGAGGGCCTCACCGTCCGCTTCGGCGGCCTCACCGCCCTGAACCGCGTCGACCTGGAGGTGCAGCGCGGCGAGATCCGCGCGATCATCGGGCCCAACGGCGCGGGCAAGAGCACCTTCTTCAACTGCCTCACCGGGGTGCTGCGGCCGACCTCCGGTCGCGTGCTGCTCAATGGGGAGGACGTGACCGGGCTGCCTCCCAACCGCATATCCCAGAAGGGTATCGCCCGCTCCTATCAGATCACCAACATCCTGCCCAACGCGACCGCGCTCGAGAACGTGCGGATCGCGGCCCAGTCGCGGCGGCACAGCTGGAGCCTGCTCACCCACCACCGGGCGTATCGCGACATCCTCGAGAAAGCGGAGTCGGCCCTCCAGGCGGTCGGGCTCCTGGAGAAGGCCCACGAGCTGGCCGCCAACCTGTCGCACGGCGAGCAGCGCAATCTCGAGATCGGCATCGCGCTGGCCACCGAGCCCCAGCTCCTGTGCCTCGACGAGCCGACCGCGGGCATGAGCGCGGCCGAGACCCACGACACCATGGGGCTGGTGCGCCGCATCGCCCGAGACCTGACCATCATGATCGTCGAGCACGACATGCAGGTGGTGATGGAGCTGGCGCAGCGGATCACCGTGCTGCACTACGGCGAGGTGCTCGCCGAGGGCACCCCCGCCGAGATCCAACGCAACCCGAAGGTCCTCGAGGTGTACCTCAAGACGTGAGCGGCGCGGGCATCCCGGGGACCTCACCGCTCGTCACCGTGGAGGGCATTCACACCTTCTACGGAAAGAGCCACATCCTCCACGGGGTGTCGCTCGAGGTGCACCCGGGCGAGGTCGTCGGCCTGCTCGGCCGCAACGGCGTGGGCAAGAGCACGACGCTGAAGACGGTGATGGGCCTGGTGCGGCCGAGCCAGGGCCAGGTCCGCTACGAGGGCCGGCCGATCACCGGGGTGCCGTCCTATCGGCTGGCCCGGATCGGGATCGGCTACGTGCCGGAGGACCGACGGATCTTCCGCCTGCTCAGCGTGATGGAGAACCTGCGCACCGGGCTCGACCGGCACGGCGTGATCGAGAGCCGCAAGCAGGCGCTGCTCGACAAGGTGTACGAGTACTTCCCGGTGCTGGCCGACCGTCGCAACCAGGCCGGCGGCACGCTCTCGGGGGGCGAGCAGCAGATGCTCGCCATCGCCCGGGCCATGATGCTCGAGCCGAAGATCATCCTGCTGGACGAGCCCACCGAGGGGCTCATGCCCCGGATGGTCTCGCAGATCAAGAACATCATCGAGGCCCTCCATCGCGAGGGCGTGGCGATCCTGCTGGTCGAGCAGAACGTGCCGCTCACGCTCGAAGCGAGCCAGCGCGTCTACATCATGGAGAAGGGCGTGGTGCGCCACCAGGCGCCGTCGGCCGAGCTGCGGGCCAACGACGCGGTCATCCACCAGTACATGGGAGTGTAGGCGGTGAGCATCCCGCTCGACCAGATCCTGATCCAGACCATCAATGGCGTCGTCACCGGGATGATCCTGGCCCTCGTCGCCTCCGGCCTGACGCTGATCTTCGGCATCATGGACGTGGTCAACTTCGCCCACGGCGAGCTGTTCATGCTGGGCGCGTACGTCGGGGTGGTCACCGCGGTGGCGACCGGGACTTTCTGGCTCGCCTTGATCTCCGCCATCGTGGTCATCGCCCTGCTCGGCGCGATGATCCAGGTCACCACGCTCCGCCCGCTCCTCGGACGCGATCCCCTCACCACCATTCTCGCCACCTTCGGGCTCTCGCTGGTGCTGCAGAACTACGCGCTCTGGCAGTTCGGTCCGGTGGCCCGCAACATGCCCGAGCCGATCACCGGCCACTTCACGCTCTTCTACCTGGACTATCCGTGGTACCGCATCGCCATCGCGCTGCTGTCGGCTGCGATCATCGGCGGGCTCTGGCTGTTCCTGAAGTTCGGAACCTACGGGATCTGGATCCGGGCCACCACCCAGGATCGGGTCATGGCGGCGGCCATGGGGATCCCGGTGCCGTGGGTGCACACCGCGGTGTTCGCGATCGGCGCCGGCATGGCCGCGGCCAGCGGGGTGCTGTTCGGGCCGCTGGTGGGCGTCAACCACGCGATGGGCCTCGACTGGACGCTGAAGGCCTTCATCGTGGTGGTCGTGGGCGGCATGGGCAACCTGGGCGGATCCATCGCCGCGTCGATCTTCATCAGCCTGCTCGAGGCGTACGCGTCGCTCTGGGTGAGCCCGGCCCAGGCGGTGATCGTGTCGTTCGTGGTGCTGATCCTCACCCTCCTGTTCCGTCCCACCGGGCTCTTCGTACCGACCCCGAAATGACGAGCACGCGCAGGCCCATCGCGTTCTGGACCGGCTTCTGCGTCGTGCTGGCGCTGCTCATCGTGGCGCCCCTGGTCCTGCCCGAGTTCTGGCGGCGCTTCGTGACCGAGATCCTGATCTGGGGCCTCCTCGCGATGTCCTCCGACATCCTGATCGGCTACACCGGCATGGTCTCCTTCGGCCACTCCGCGTTCTTCGGGCTCGGCATGTACGGCGCGGCGGCCGCCTTGATATCGGTACGCCCGCCGAACCTGTGGCTGGCCCTGGTGTACGGGCTCGTGGCCGCGGCCCTGGTGGCCGCGTTCGTGGCCTACTTCTCCACCCGTCTGCGCGACATCTACTTCTCGATCACCACCCTGGTTTTTTCGCAGATCTTCTATGTCATCATCTTCACCTGGACCGAGGTCACCGGGGGCGAGAACGGCCTGACCTTCCGCCGCCCCGCCCTATCGATCCCCGGCCTCTTCTCGATTCCGTTCGACTCCAACACGCTTCACTGGTTCGTCCTGGCGGTGGTCGCCGTGTCCTATCTGGTGCTCCGGCGGATCACCCAGTCGCCGTTCGGCATGGTGCTGCAGTCGATCCGTGAGAACGAGCCGCGCACCCGGGCCATCGGCTACGCGGTGGAGCGCTACAAGATCCTCGCGGTCATGCTCTCGGGGCTCTTCGCGGGGCTGGCCGGCGTGCTCTACGCGGTGCAGAACCGGTTCGCGGCGCCCGACTTCGTGTTCTTCCTGATCTCGGGCGAAGTCGTGGTCTTCAACGTGATGGGCGGCATCGGCACCCTGGTGGGGCCGGTGGTGGGCGCCGCCTTCTTCCTGCTGCTGCGCGAGGGCTTCTCGCGCTTCTTCACCGAGTACTACCTGATCTGGGTGGGCCTCATCTTCACCGCGATGGTGATTTTCATGCCGCAGGGCCTGCTCGGCTTCTGGCGGCGGCGTTTGAACCAGTAGCGGTCAGACGCCGGTCGAGCCGAAGCCGCCGGCGCCGCGTCCCGTCGCGTCCAACGCGCTCACCTCGACGAGCGCCGCGCGCTTCACCGCCTGGATCACCAGCTGCGCGATCCGCTCTCCGCGGTTGATCGTCACCGCCTCCGCGCCGTGGTTGATCAGGAGCACGCCCACCTCGCCGCGATAGCCGGAATCGATCAGCCCGGGCGCGTTCAGCACCGTGATCCCGGAGCGCAGCGCGAGTCCGGAGCGGGGCAGCACGAGCCCCGCGTACCCGGCCGGAATCGCGACGCGCACGCCGGTCGGCACGAGGTGCCGCGCACCCGGCTCGAGCGTCAGGGTCGCGGCGGACGCCAGGTCGAGCCCGGCGTCACCGTCGCGCGCGTAGGTCGGAAGAGGCAGCGCGGGGTCGCCCCGGGCGATCTCGATCCGTATCGGCGCTGCCGTCGCATCGGTCACGAGCCGTCTCCCCGCGAACTGATTGCACGCTGGTGGTGCGCGCCTCGGCAGGTTAGCAGAAACCGGAACGCCGCTTGACAAAATTGGCGGCGACCGCCGCCGGCGTTGGCTCGGCAATGTGCCTTGCCGCTGGCCTTCCTCTTGCTCCCGACCCCGACATGCTCCGCTCACTGAGTCCTTCCAGCATGCCGAGACTCGCCGCGCTGGTCGTGCTGGGCCTGTCGCTGCTGACCGGCTGCGCCGCCGTCGCAGACCGGTCATTGACCATCGCAGTGGCGGCCGACCACGGTCGCCGCTGCGCGCCTGATTCCCCGGCCGCTCTCGCCGTGGTCTCTCTCGAGCCCTCGTGTCGCCGACGCGTCGGACTTCGTTCACGCTCGCTCTGCGCCTCTCTCGAGCTGGCCGTGACCGATCCCGCCCTCTATGCCGAGTCGTTGCGACAGGCCGGTGAGGGCGACGGGACGACGTTGCGCCGGGATCTCGCCGCCCTGCTCGAGGAGAGCCGGGTTCTCTTTCTTCGCTGGAAGCACGACCGATCGGGCTCGGAGGCGGAGGCCGCGGCACTCCGCACCGACCTCGTCGCGCTCAGGCGCCGGCACACCGCGGCGCTCGAACGCGCGGCGGTGCGGAGCCAGGCCGACGGGGCGGTGCGCGCGGCCGAGGCCCTGATCGCGGCGGCCTCGGCCTGGGAGCGCGAACGGGCGGCCGGGACCCACATCGCCGAAGCGCGGGACGATGCCGAGCGGCGAGCCGCAACCAGGGAGCGCGAGGAGGCGGGCCGGCTGGCCCGGGAGCACTGCGCGCCGGCCGAGCGGTGGATCGTCAGTACGACGGCGCGGCAGGCGCCTACGCCGGGAACAGCTTCGCCAGCAGCTGGCGGAACTCCTTGAGCTTGAACGGCTTGGTCACCACCGGCACCTTGCTGTCCGAGAGGAACCGTCCGTAGCCCGGCGCTTCGTCCTCCCCGGTGATGAAGATGAAGTGCGGCACCGCCTCCGGACGCCGCTTGCGAATCTCCTCGTAGAGCTTCGGCCCGTCCACCTGTGGCATCTGCAGATCGCTCACCACCAGGTCATAGATCTGCTGGTCCAGCAGCTTGAGGGCGGCCAGCCCGTCCTCGGCTGGATCCACCGTATGGCCGTCCGCGGAAAGCGCCTCCGCCATCAACTCCCGCATGTGCTCCTGATCGTCGGCCACGAGGACTCGCAGCGTCTTCATGGGATCAGTCTAGCAGACGGGATTTTTTCGCAGCCGGGGGCCGCCGCGCGACCCGACCTGCATGTCAGGAATCCATCCGGAGACGGGGCACCGTATCGTTTTCAACACGTTGACCGGATCGTGGCCGGTCGCGACACTGGCTCCGTGCTGGCACGGGTCCGCTCGGCTACCTTGACCGGCGTCGACGCGGCCACCGTCTTCGTCGAGGTGGACGTGGCGAGCGGGCTGCCCTCGTTCACCACCGTCGGACTGCCGGGCTCGACGGTGCGCGAGAGCCGTGATCGGGTGCGAGCCGCGATCCACAACGCCGGCTTCGACTTTCCGGTGGATCGCATCACGGTGAACCTGGCCCCGGCCGACCTTCGCAAGGAAGGGGCCGCGTTCGACCTGCCGATGGCGGTGGGCATCCTATCCGCGACAAAGGTAGTAAAGCCAGGCCGCCTCGAGCGCTCTCTGATCGTGGGCGAGCTGTCGCTGGACGGCAGCGTGCGGGCCATCCGGGGCGTGCTCCCGGTTGCGCTTCACGCGCGCCGGCAGGGGTTCCGTCCCTTGCTGGTTCCCGCCGCCAATGCCGCCGAGGCCGGCGTGGTCCCGGAGGTGAAGGCCATCCCGATCGCCACGCTCCACGATGCGGTCGAATACCTGAACGGGGAGCGCGATATCGAGCCGATCCGCTCGGCCCGCGTCGCGGGCGGGCCCACGTTGGACGTGGACGGGCTCGATTTCGCCGACGTGCGCGGCCAGGGACACGCCAAGCGCGGTCTGGAGATCGCCGCGGCGGGCGCGCACAACGTGTTGATGATCGGGCCGCCGGGCACCGGCAAGACCATGCTCGCCCGGCGCGTGGCCTCCATCCTGCCGCCGCTGTCGCTCGAGGAGGCGATCGAGGCGTCGACGGTATGGAGCGTCGCCGGGCTGCTGCCCGCCGAGCGCGGCCTGCTCACCGTCCGCCCGTTCCGGAACCCGCATCACACCGCGTCCGAGGCGGGTCTCATCGGCGGAGGGGGGCTTCCGCACCCCGGTGAGATCAGTCTCGCGCACCACGGCGTCCTGTTCCTGGACGAGCTGCCCGAGTTCTCGCATCGCGTGCTGGAGGCCTTACGCCAGCCGCTGGAGGACGCTCGGGTCATCGTCTCGCGCGCGGCGGGCACTGCCAGTTTCCCCGCCCGCTTCCAACTCGTTGCCGCCGCCAATCCCTGTCGGCGCGGCTGCCCCTCGCTGCCGACGTGCGCCTGCTCGCCTCCCGAGCGAGCCCGCTACCTGGGACGCCTCTCACGCCCGCTGCTCGACCGGATCGATCTGCACCTGGAGATCCCGTCCCTGCCACACGCGGAGCTGGTCGACAGCGCAACGGGGGAGCCGTCCGCCGCCATAAGGGCCCGGGTCCTGGCCGCGCGGGCCCGTCAGGCGGCGCGATTCGCGGGAACCTCCACCCACGCCAACGCCCGCATGTCGAGTCGCCAGACGCGCCGCTTCTGCCGGCTACCGCCAGACGCCGCGCGCCTGTTGGGACTGGCGGTCACGCGGCTCGGGCTTTCCGCGCGCGCCCACGACCGGCTCCTGCGCGTGGCCCGGACCATCGCGGATCTGGCCGGCGCCGACACCATTGCGGCCGAGCACATCTCCGAGGCGATCCAGTACCGCACGCTGGATCGCGGCCGCTGACCGGCCCGCTCACCGCGACGGGTTCGCCTGGGCGTAAGCCGAAGGATGCAGGTGCGGCGTCCAGCCGCAGGCCAGGACCGCGACGGTCGATGGCGGAGTGATCACGTCGACGGCGCCCGACGGACGCGGGCGACAGCTGGTGTAGCCGGCGTGCGACCACGCCAGGACACTTCCGCCGAGCACGAGCCAGGCCGCTCCTCGGAGAGCGACCATGGCGCCGTCGGGTAGCGTCTCGCACCGAGCGGACCACGGGACGCCGGCGGTGCGCTGCCCGTGCAGACGACGGTCGAGCACGGTCAGAGAGCCTGCATCGTCGGGGTGGACGTTCAGCCACGCCGTCCGGAAGGTTTCCAGATCGACCCGGCGGCATTCGCGGCAGGGGCGATGGCCCGCCGCGAGCGCGGTCGCCTCGTCCATGAAGAACAGCTCCGTGTAGCGGCCCGGAGCCATGAGCGGATACCGTCGACGGCCGCGGAACTCGAGCCGGCAGATGAGCCATCGCTCGCCTCGCCACCGGCGCACGAGACGCCCGCGGCCGTCCACCAGGCAGCCGCGGTTGCCCATGAACGATCCGCGCGCCGGGCTCGCCTCCATCACCCCGAAGGGTGTCACCCGGTTGGGGAGCGGCATCAAGCGACCGGCGACACCCGTTCCAGGAAGCTGCGGTCTTCGATGAGAATGCAGCCGCTCTCCTGCGCGCGTCGCACGGTCTCGACGTTGTCCGCATCCTTCGCCAGCCGCTCGCGGTACTGCTCGTACGCGGCGAGGCTCGGGAAGTCGATGAGCGCGGTGGCGATGTTGGTCGGGCCCGCAAACAAGGTCGGGAGCCAGTAACCGACCAGCTCGCCGCCGCAGCGGGGAACGATGGTAGCCAGAGCGCGCGCGTAGCGCTCGAAGTCCCCGCGCTTGCGTGGGTCGATCGTGTAGCGAATGCTGAGCGTGATCATCTCCTCGTCTCCTCCCAGCGCAGGTTGAACAGAGTGCGCAGCTGCCTCTGGCCCCGCGAGGTCACCATCACCGCTCGCGTACCCCGCAGGCGCTTGACCCAGCCACGCTCGAGGACCAGATCTGCGAGGGCGGTCCCGAGCGGTCCCGCAATGTGGGGCCGGCGCTCCGTCCAGTCGAGGCATCGCCGCGCCGGGGTCGGCTGGCGCCGAGATGATAGTGCGATCCCCAGCCGTCGCAGGGAGCCGGCGCCGGTCGCGGTGACGCGGTAGTCTGAGCCCCGCTCCTCCAGCCAACCGCCGGCGGTGAGCGCATCGGCGAGCGCGACGCCGAGGCGACCGGCGAGGTGGCTATAGCAGGTGCGCGCCTGCTTCAGACGCCACGATGCGGGGTCGGTGCCCTTCGGCGAAGCGGCGCGCGGCGGCGCCGGCGCCACGACCGCGAGGGCCTCGACCGCGTGCCCCACCTCGGCGCCGGCGAGCCGGTAGTAGCGCCAGCGTCCCTGCTGCTCGACACGGAGGATGCCGCCGGCGATCAGCTTGGCGAGATGGTTGCTCGCGGTCGGGGCCGAGACGCCGGCTCGGGCCGCGAGCTCGCCCGCCGGCCGCGCCTCACCGCCGACGAGGGCCAGGCACATGGCCGCGCGTGACGGGTCGGCTAGCAGGCCGGCGACGAATGCGATGTCCGGCTCGGTCATGCTTGGCAGCTTAGCGCAGTCCGGTGGGAGCATGTTTCACGCGCGGTCGAACGCAAAAGGCGCGACTCGCCGGGCGGCGGGCTTGCGAACGCTCGCGGATGTGAGAGGATGGCGACGATTTTCGAATCTCACCACCGGAGGTTCCGATGAGCCAGCCCGACCGCGTCACCCATCCCATGGCGATCGCTCGAGAGCAGACCGCGATCGTCATGATCGACGTACAGGAGCGGCTGTTCCCGGTCATGGACGCGGATCATCGCGAGGAAGTCATGCGGAATCTGAAGATCCTGGCCGCGGTGGCCCGGCGACTCAGCGTACCGATGCTGGTGACCGAGCAATACCCGAAGGGGCTCGGACATACCCTGCAAGAGCTGAAAGAAGTGCTGCCCACCGCGCTCGAGCCGATCGAAAAGGTGGCCTTCTCCTGTTGGGCCGTGGAGACGTTTCGGACCCGGCTGACCGCCACCGGCGCCCGACAGCTCGTCCTCGCCGGCATCGAGGCGCACGTCTGCGTGCTCATGTCGGCCCTGGACCTGCTGGCCGCCGGCTACGGCGTGCAGATCGTCGCCGATGCGGTCACCTCCCGCACCCAGGCCAACTGGCGGCTCGCGATGGCCTACTTGCGACAGGCCGGGGCCGTCGTCACCACCACCGAGACCGCGCTCTTCCAGCTGCTGCGCCAAGCCGATTCGGACGACTTCCGGGAACTCGCGCGCCTGATCCGCTGATGCACCGGTACTTCGATGTCCGCAGCACCGTGCTCCTCGTGGTCGGCTACGGCATTCTTCCCGAGGAGGAGGATCGGCCCGTGGCCTACGACCTGAAGGACTCGATCAACTCGCGCAGCGAGGGCGTGGAGAATCGCCGCGCGGTGGTGGTGACCGACATGTGGATGCTGAACCAGGACATGGCGGACATGTTCCCGGCCATCGCCATCGGCGGTCCCACGGTCAACGCCTTCGCGGCCCAGATCTACGAAGACCTGCCGCTGCTCTTCACCCGCGATCAGCGGGTGTTCGTCCAGATGAGCCAGGATGGGGGCAAGCGGGTGGCGCTCTGGGGGATGGACCAGCGCGGCACCCGGGAAGCGGCCGAGGTGTTCGTCAAGGACGGCCTGCTCGATCGATTCTTGGAGCAGGTCTGGCGCCGCCCCGGCTAGCTACCGCCCAGCCGCGCCGCCGCCCCAACGGCGCTCGTGGTAGACGAGCCGCTGCTGCTCCGTGAGCAGCTCCCGCGTCTTGAGGTGGTATCGCAGGTGGACGAGCCGCACGTCGCCCCGAAGCCGTTCGACCTCGGCGACCCGCGAGGCCAGATCGGACTCGGTGGCCCGGCCGCTCGAGAAGAGTGCGTCCAGGCGCCGCTCGGCCGCCAGCAACGCCGCGGACCGGGGGCGTGACTCCGCGAACATCGCGCTCTCGAGCGCCTGGACCTGCGAGCGTTGGGACGGCGTCAAACCCAGGGCGTCGCCGAGCTCGAGCACGTGCAGCGGCCCGGGGTAGCCGTGGCGATCCGCGGCGAAGGCCATGCCGAACCCCCGACCGTCCGCCACCACCTGATCGAAGCTGTCGATGCAGCGCTGCGCTTCCTCGTGCCCCGAGTGCGCGGCGGGGCCTCCGTGACCGGCGTGTGACGCGTGCTGAGCCGGCGCGGGGCCGGCGAGCGCGAGCGAGACCAGCAAGATCGGGATGCTGAGCGTGCGCATGGGCTCCTCCTGCGGAAGAGCATACGATGCGGCAGGAGCCGCCGCTGCCTGTTGTCGAGCTAGCGAGCGACGGTCAGCCGGCTGCCGGGCGGGAGATTGCTGTAGGTCACCGACCCGTTGGGGCCGCTGTAGCGGTAGACCGAGCGAGGCAGCGCCGCGCGGCCTGTCGACGCCGCACGGCCGCTGCGGTGGAGCACGCGCTGGACGTACTGCTGCGTCTCCGCGTACGGCGGGATCCCGCGGTGGGCATCGACGGCAGCCTCGCCCGCGTTGTACGCGGCGACCGCGAGCGCCACGTTGCCCGGATACCGATCGAGCAGGTACCGGAGGTGGCGGACACCGCCCTCGATGTTCTCACGCGGGTTGAACGAATCGCGCACGCCGAGGGCCAGCGCGGTCTTGGGCATCAGCTGCATGAGCCCGCGGGCGCCGGTTCGCGACACCGCGGTGGGATTGAAGGCCGATTCGGCCCGGATCACCGACTCCACCAGGTTCGGGTCCACTCCGTGTCGGGAGGAGATTTCACGGATCTCCGTCGCGTACTGATTGCGCGCCGTCTCGGACATGCGCAGCCAGCCGGTGCCGCTGCCGGAGCCGCCCGGCAGCCCGCGATAGCGAGGATCGGTCGGCGCGTTCGTGAGATGAACGACGCCGTCGGTCTCCACCAAACGGTAGGTGTCGGCCTCCACAGTGGAAGTGGCTGTCACCGCTGCGAGAAACCCGAGCATTGCGATAGCGCTCTTCCTCAGCACGGGGCCGAGCCGGTCCAAGAGCCATGCCAGCGAAAAACAAAAATACCGAAAGGCCGCGCGGGTTCGGCGGCCCCTCGGCTATTGTTTCAGCTACTTAAGGGTTAGTTCCGGGCTCGGAGCAGGGCCTCCCGGATCCGGTTGTCCTTGGGAATTGGCTCTTCCAGGGCCAGATCGAGCACTTGCTCCAGCGTTTCCACCAGGTGGAAAGTCAGCCCCTCCCTCACCTGGGCCGGCACGTCTTCGATCAGGTTTTTCTCGTTTCTTTTCGGCAAGATGATCGCTTTGACCCCGGCGCGTCTGGCGCCGAGCACCTTCTCCTTGATGCCGCCGACCGGCAGTACGCGGCCGGAGAGCGTCACCTCGCCCGTCATGGACAGGTCCGACCTCACGGGTCGTTGAGTCATGAGGGATACCAACGCCGTCACCATCGTGACACCGGCCGATGGCCCGTCCTTCGGAATGGCGCCGGCCGGGACGTGGACGTGGATGTCCGACGTATCCCAGTAGTCGGCGCGCACGCCGAGCTCCGAGGCGTGGGACCGCGCCCACGACAGCGCGGTCTGCGCGGACTCCTTCATCACGTCGCCCAGCTGCCCGGTGAGCGTCAGCGTCTTGCTGCCCTTCATCCTGGTGGCCTCGATGAAGAGGATCTCGCCGCCGGTGGGCGTCCACGACATGCCGACCGCGACACCCGGGATGCGCGTGCGCTCTTCCATCTCTTCGTGCATGTACCGTGGGGAGCCGAGCAGCTCGCCCACCAGCTCTTCCGTCACCTCGACCGGCTCGGTGTGGCCCTCGACCCGGCGCTTCGCCACCTTCCGGGTCACCGCCGCGATCTCCCGCTCGAGGTTCCGCAGTCCGGCCTCACGCGTGTAGCCGCGGATGAGGAGGCGCAGGGCGGCGTCCGTCCAGACGATGTGTTCGCCTTCGACCAGGCCGTGGTCCGCCACCTGTTTTGGCACCAGATGGCTGCGCGCGATCCGCACCTTCTCCTCCTCGGTGTATCCGGCGATCTCGATGATCTCCATCCGATCGCGCAGCGGAGCGGGCACCGTGTCGAGCAGGTTCGCGGTCGTGATGAACAGGATCTTCGAAAGATCGAACGCCACGTCGACGTAGTGATCCCGGAAGGCCACGTTCTGCTCGGGATCGAGCACCTCCAGCAGCGCGGAGGCCGGGTCACCGCGGAAGTCCATGCCCAGCTTGTCGATCTCGTCCAGCATGAGCACCGCGTTCTTGGACTCGGCCCGCCGCAGGCCCTGGATGATCTGGCCGGGCAGCGCTCCGATGTAGGTGCGCCGGTGGCCGCGGATCTCTGCCTCGTCTCTCATGCCGCCCAGCGAGATGCGATGGAACCTCCGCCCCAGGGCGCGCGCGATCGACCGACCAAGCGAGGTCTTGCCGACGCCGGGAGGGCCGACGAAGCAGAGAATGGGGACCTTGCCGGCCGGGCGAATGCTCTTGACCGCCAGGTACTCGAGAATCCGGTCCTTCACCTTGTCGAGGCCGGAGTGATCCTCGTTCAGCACCCGACGCGCTTCCGCGAGGTCGAGATTGTCGGGGGTCTCCTTGCCCCACGGCAGCGCGAGCAGCCAGTCCAGGTACGTGCGGGAGACGGTGTACTCCGCGGCCGCCGGCGGCATCTTGCTGAGGCGGTCGAGCTCGCGAAGGGCTTCCTTCTTGGCTTCCTCGGTCATCCCGGCCGCCTCGATCTTGACCCGCAGATCGTCCAGCTCCTGCGCGCGCTCGTCCGTCTGACCCAGCTCCTTCTGGATCGCCTTCATCTGCTCGCGCAGGTAGTATTCGCGCTGGCTCTTGCCCACCTCGGACTCGACCCGCGACTGGATCTTCGACCCGAGCGCCAGGACCTCGGCCTCCTTGGTGAGCACCGCGACCAGCCGCGCCAGGCGCGCCTTCACGTCGGTAGTATCCAGCAGCGCCTGCTTGGCCTCGGTGTTCAAGTTGGGCAGGGTGGCCGAGATCAGATCGGCGAGCCGATCCGGCTGGGTCACGTTCTGGACCACCGTGGCCAGCTCGTCCGGCAGCATGGGCGACAGCTCGACCACCTGGCGGAACAGGTTCCCCGCGTTGCGTGCGAGGGCCTCGACTTCCAGATCACCGGCCGGCGGCGCCACCTCGGTCACCTGGGCGATACGCGCGACCAGATAGGGCCGCACCTGGGTGATCTCCGTGATCCGGATCCGATGCAAACCCTGGACGACCAGCCGCACGGTGCCGTCGGGCTGCTTCAGCACCTTGTGAACAGTGGCCAGGGTCCCGATGCGATGCAGGTCCGCCTCCTGCGGCTCGTCGGTGGCCGCCTCCCGCTGCGTAAATACGCCGATCAAGCGACTGCCGCGCACCACGTCGTCCAGCAGGCGGACCGAAGACTCACGTCCGGCCCCCAGGGGCAGGGCGGACTGCGGAAAGAGCACGGTGTCTCGCAGCGGCAGGATCGGCACCTGCTCTGGAACCGGGGCTTCCGCGCCGAGCGGGTTCATATCTGCCATGGTTTCGTCGTCTCCCCTTTAGAACAGATCAACGGGCGAGAGCTGGCTGGTCGCGGCCCGGACGAGCGCTTCGCTCTTGCCGCGCTCGACATCGTCTCGTGACTGCGCCATGTCGCTCCGCACGTGGCTCGTAAGCTGCTCGATCTGCGCCTGCATGTCCAGCATGCGGCGCCTCATCTTTAGGATGATCTCGATCCCGGCCAGATTCACGCCGAGGTCCCGGGCCAGCCGGGTGACCCGCGCGATCTCCTCCACGTCCTCCACCGAGTACATCCGCGTCTTGCCCTCGGTGCGGCTCGGTCGGATCAGTCCCTTCTTCTCGTACATGCGGAGGGTCTGCGGATGGATCTTCACCATCTCGGCGACCACCCCGATCATGTACAGAGGACGGTTGCGGTCCGTCATTCGCGCGCGCTCCCCGCGTTGTCCGCGTCGCTCCGTGGCGGCAACAGGCGTGCAAGCTCCCGGACCATCTCGTGGGTTCGCGGATCCAGACCGCGCGGGATCTCCACCCGCGCGGTGACATACAGATCTCCGTAGCCCTCACCGGCCAGCCGGCGCACGCCCCGCCCACGGAGTCGGAAGGTCTGCCCGCTCTGCGTACCGGGCGGAATCACCAGGTCGATCAGCCCGTCGACACCCCGCACCCGGATCCGGCAGCCGAGCACCGCTTCCACCATCGCGAGCGGGACCTCGCAGTAGAGGTTGTCGCCCTTCCGCGTGTAGCGCGAATCCGGGTGCACCCGAGTGATGACGATCAGATCGCCACGGGGTCCCGCAAAAGGGCCGGCATGGCCCTCGCCGGGAATGCGGAGCTGGCTGCCGGTGTCCATCCCGGCCGGGAGCACGACGTGCATCTGAGCCCGCCGCGACGTCACCCCTCGCCCGCGACACGCCGGACACGGCTCGGCCACCCGCGTACCCGCTCCGTCACAGGCCGGGCACATCTGTCTGGACGAGTCGCTCCAGATCGTGCCGAGCCCTCCGCAATGACCGCAGGTCGTGGGCTCGGCACCCCGGTCGGCGCCGGTGGCGTCGCACGGTTCGCACCGCGACAGCCGGTCGATCGGCACGTCGATCTCCACGCCGCCGACCGCCTGCTGGAACGAGAGCTCGACCGGCACGTGCAGGTCGTCGCCTCGCCGTCCCCCCCGAGTCGCACCCTCGGAGGCCGGCCGCGCGCGCTCCCCTACCAAGTCTCGGCGATCGTAGACGGTGCGGGCAGTCGGATCGCTCAGGATGCGATACGCCTGGACGATCTCCTCGAACACCCCACGGGCGTTGTCGTCCCAAAAATTCACGTCGGGAGAATACCGACGCGCCAGCCGTTGGTACGCCCGCCGGATCTGGACGGCGGTCGCCGCCGCGTCCACTCCAAGCACCGCATAGTAGTCACGCATGGTCATGCGCGGGGCCGCGTACCATCACGCGACCCCGCGCCCTCTCGCCGCACGCGCGGCGCTACTTCTTCTCTCCGAGGTCCTCGAACTCGGCGTCCACCACGTCCCCTTTCGGAGCCGCGTTGCCGCCAGCGTTGTCGGACGGCGTCCCCGCCTGCGGAGCGCCGGCCGCGCCCGGCTGGGCCTGGGCCTGGGCGTCGCGATACATGGCTTCCGCCAGCTTGTGCGACGCCTGGGTGACCGCCTCCTGCGCCTTCTTGATCCGATCGAGATCGTCCGTCTTGAGCGCCTCGCGCAGGTCGTTCAGTGCCGACTCGGTGGCCTGCTTGTCGGCCGCCGGCACCTTGTCGCCATGGTCGCGAAGCATCTTTTCCGTGTTGTAGACGGTCGAGTCACCGAGGTTCTTGATCTCGATGCTCTCGCGCTGCCGGGCGTCGGCGGCCGCGTTGGCTTCGGCCTCCTTCTTCATCCGCTCGATCTCGTCCTTGCTCAGGCCGGACGAGGCGGTGATGGTGATGTTCTGCTGCTTGCCGGTGGCCTTGTCGCGCGCCGACACGTTCAGAATGCCGTTCGCGTCGATGTCGAACGTGACCTCGATCTGCGGCACGCCCCGTGGCGCCGGCGGAATGCCGTCCAGATGGAACCGGCCCAGCGTCCGGTTGTCGCGCGCCATCGGGCGCTCGCCCTGGAGCACGTGCACTTCCACGGAGGGCTGACTGTCCGCCGCAGTGGTGAAGGTCTCGGCCTTCTTGGTCGGGATCGTGGTGTTCGCCTCGATGAGCCGGGTCATCACCCCGCCCAGGGTCTCGATGCCGAGCGACAGCGGCGTCACGTCGAGCAGCAGCAGATCCTTGACGTCGCCGGTGAGCACCGCCGCCTGCACCGCCGCGCCCACCGCGACGACCTCGTCGGGGTTCACGGTCCGGTTCGGCTCCTTGCCGAACAGCTTCTTGACCTCCTCCTGGACCTTGGGCATCCGGGTCTGGCCGCCCACCAGGATGACCTCGTCGATGTCCCCGGGGTTCACGCCGGCCTGACGCATGGCCTCGCGGCACGGGGTCAGGCTGCGCTCGATCAGGTCCGCCACCAGCGACTCCAGCTTGGCCCGGGTGAGGGTGAGCACCAGGTGCTTCGGCCCGGTGGCGTCCGCGGTGATGAACGGCAGGTTGATCTCGGTCTGCACCGTGGTGGACAGCTCGCACTTGGCCTTTTCGGCGGCTTCCTTGAGCCGCTGCAGCGCCATGCGGTCTTTGCGCAGGTCGATGCCGTTCTCCTTCTTGAACTCCTCCGCGATCCAGTCCATGACCCGCTGGTCGAAATCATCACCGCCGAGGTGCGTGTCGCCATTGGTCGCCTTGACCTCGACCACGCCCTCGCCGATCTCCAGCACTGAGATGTCGAAGGTGCCGCCGCCGAGGTCGTAGACCGCGACCGTCTCGTCCTTCTTCTTGTCGAGCCCGTACGCCAGCGCAGCCGCGGTCGGCTCGTTCACGATGCGCAAGACCTCGAGCCCGGCGATCGCCCCCGCGTCCTTCGTCGCCTGCCGCTGGCTGTCGTTGAAGTAGGCTGGTACGGTGATGACCGCCTGGGTGACCTTTTCCCCCAGGTACGCTTCAGCGGCTTCCTTCAGCTTGCGGAGCACCAGCGCAGAGATCTCCGGCGGCGAGTACACCTTGCCCCGGGCTTCGACCCGCGCGTCGCCGTTGTCGGCCTTCAGGACCTTGTAGGGCACGAGCTTGATCTCGCTCATCACCTCGTCATAGCGACGCCCCATGAAGCGCTTGATCGAGAAGACCGTGTTCTCGGGGTTGGTGATGGCCTGACGCTTCGCCACCTGCCCGACGAGGGTGTCACCCTCTTTCGTGAAAGCCACCACCGAGGGAGTGAGGCGGCTGCCTTCCTGATTGGCGATGACGGTGGGATCTCCACCTTCTACCACCGCCACCACCGAGTTCGTGGTACCGAGGTCAATACCAATCACCTTCGCCATGTCGTGTTCTCTCCTGTCTGAATGTCTGGATCACGGTCCGGCGTGCCGGCGGCCTCGACCGATCGCGATCGGGGGCCACCGGCAGCCAATGGGCACTCCGCCGTCGCTACGCCTCGACCTTGATCTCCTTCGCCTTGATCTCTTCGGACTTCGGCAGCTTGACGGTCAGGACGCCGTCGCGATACGTGGCCTTGATTTGGCCAGTGTCGACCGGCACCGGAAGCGCGAACGTCCGCACGAACTTGCCGAACCAGCGCTCCCGCCGGTAGTGGCTGGCGTCCTGAGCGTCCTCGCTCTCTCCGCGTCGCTCACCCTGGATCGTCAGCTGATCGCCGGTGATTGACACGTGAATGTCCTTTTCGGTGAGGCCGGGCAGCTCGGCGGTCACCACCACTTCGTTCTTCGTTTCGTACATGTCGGCAGCTGGCGCCCATACACGCTCTACGGACTCCGACGTGCCCGGCTGCCCCAGGAAGCTGTCAAACAGCCGGTTCATCTGGGTCTGGATGTCGTTCAGGTCGTGTGAGAAGGGCCGAAATCTGATGAGAGCCATGGAAGCATCCTCCTGTCTTTCGGGGCAGAGCCCCCTGAATCTGAGTCTGAATGACTTATATATGCTGAGTGCGCTGATGTCAAGTAACAGGCATAACGTAGATAATTACCAATTAAAACGGGTATTTGCATGTTAATCTATGGGGCAGGATGCTGGATCAACTTCGCGCCCGCCTTCAGGTCCCGGGCTGGGTACCGCCGTTAGGACGTCGTCCGATCCTCCCGTACGGCGCTGACGAACCGCATTTGAAGGTCATACAGGAGGCCTTCGAGCAGACGGCTCTCATGCTCCGTGCGGTTTCCACTGGTCTTCTCGCGCAGCATCAAGAGCACATCGATGGCGGCCTGCGCCTGGGCCAGATCGCGTCGCGACTCATTGGTTTGAGGATCTGGCGCTACGCCCAGGCTCACGAGAGCCGAGCTCGCGAACATCATGAGCAGACCGCCGAGATCGTTCCGACTGAGACCAAGGCCAGGGATCTGGCCATCGTGCTGATCGGCCCGCTCGGCGCCCGGGGAGGATACATCCGACGAGGGAGCTGCCCGGCTACGTCGGTCTGTCACCTTGAAGGCTTCTTCCTGACTCATCACTCGCACCACCTTCTGAATGCACGGCAGGTTAGCACGCAGGGTCACGCCGCTTCAAGGCGGTATGGCTGTTGTGTATAATGCCCGTGCGACTCACGAATCGTCCCATGGCTGACGCCGCCGGCACGCGTTTCGTTTCCCTCCTCACCCTCATGGCTCGTCTCCGGGGCGAAGGCGGGTGTCCATGGGACCGCGAGCAGACGCGAGCCTCCCTCAAGCCGTACCTCGTCGAGGAAGCCTACGAGGTGGTCCAGGCCATCGACGACGGGTCGCGCGACCACCTGGTCGAAGAGCTGGGAGACCTGCTGTTCCAGGTGGTATTCCACAGCCAGCTGGGAGCCGAGGCGGGCGACTTCACGATCGAGGACGTGCTCGCGCAGCTATGCGCCAAGATGATCCGGCGGCATCCCCACGTGTTCGGAGATTCGCGGGTACCGGACGCGGCGGCGGCTCTCGCGCAATGGGAGCGCATCAAGCGCGCTGAAGGGGGCGGCAGTGAGCGGGCCGGCTCGGCTCTGGCTGGGGTACCCCCTTCGCTGCCGGCGCTGCTCCGAGCTCAGCGGCTGCAGGGGAAGGCCTCGGCGGTCGGATTCGACTGGACGCGCTGGCAGGAAGCATGGGCCAAGGTCGAAGAAGAGATGGGCGAGCTACGCGATGCGATGGACCAGGAGGACACCGCTCGTGTCGAGGACGAATTCGGCGACCTGCTGTTCTCGATGGTCAACGTCGCGCGGCTACGAGGCATGGACGCCGAGGATTGCCTTCGGCGGGCGACCGAGAAGTTCACGCGTCGATTCGGGAAAGTGGAGGCGGAGATGAAGGCCGGGGGTCGGACGGTGACGGAGGCTTCGGCGGAGGATCTCGACCGGGCATGGGAGGCCGTCAAAGCCCGGGAGGGCTCGCGGCCATGAAGTGCAAGATCGGGAAGACGACGGTCGTTGTGGAGCGCGGAGACATCACCGACGCCGAGGTCGACGCGGTGGTGAACGCCGCAAACGCGGAGTTGTGGATGGGAACTGGAGTCGCCGGCGCCTTGAAGCGGAAGGGAGGCCTCGTCATCGAGGAGGACGCCCTTCGCCAGGGGCCGATCGAGATCGGCGAAGCGGTGTTGACGGTGGCGGGAAACCTGCCCGCCACCCACATCATCCATGCCGTCACCATGGGGAAGGACCTCAGGACCGACCCCGAGAAGATCACGGCCGCCACCCGGGCCAGTCTGGCGATCGCCGAGAAGCACAAGCTTTCGTCACTTGCGTTTCCCGCCTTGGGCAGTGGGGCCGGGGGGATCCCAGCCGCGCAGTGCGCCGACGCCATGCTGTCCACGGTGGTCGATCACGTCAAGAAGGGCAACTCGAGCCTCGAGAAGGTCATGTTCGTCCTTTATGAGGACCAGGCCCAGAAGGCATTCAGCGAAGTCCTGAAGCGCCTGGGGGGGATCCGTTAGCTCCAAACCTCGTCGGGTTTCCTACTGAAACGAGGCTTTCGGTCGCACCAGGCTTTCGTCCGCAGGCCGAGAAGCCTGCCCAATTCGCGGTTCCAGAAGAGCCCGTGGGCTAGAATGTGCTGTCTTTCCTGATTGAGCCGTCGCGTCCGGATGAAGTCGCGGCTGGTCCCGAGGTGGAGCGCGGGAGTCCAGCCATCTGGAACGCTGGTTGCATGCGGGTTTGGGGGCACTAGGGACGGACCCTTCTCTCAAGCCTTAAAGGAGGCTCAAGGCTACCAATGGCCGCGACGATGCACGACCTGTTGACCTTGATGATCGAACGGGGAGCCTCCGACCTGCACATCACCACGGGAACCCACCCGCAGATCCGGCTTCACGGAAAGCTGATGGCGCTGTCCCAGTTCGAGATGCTGACGCCGACCGACACGCAGCGGCTGGCGTACAGCGTCCTGAACGAAGGTCAAAAGCAGAAGTTCGAGGAAGAGAACGAGCTCGATCTGTCGTTCGGCATCCAGGGACTCGCTCGCTTTCGGTGCAACGTGTACCGGCAGCGCGGAGCGGTGGCCTGCGCCATTCGCGTGATCCCGGTGAAGATCCGCGGCTTCGACGAGCTCGGCCTTCCGGCCATCGTCGAGCAAATGGCCGAACGCCCCAAGGGACTCATCCTCGTTACCGGGCCGACCGGTTCCGGCAAATCGACCACGCTCGCCGCCATGGTCGACAAGGTCAATTCAGAGCGCGCCGAGCACATCATCACGATCGAGGACCCCATCGAGTTCGTCCACCAGCACAAGAAGTGCATGGTGAACCAGCGAGAGGTGTTCTCGGACACCCACTCGTTCAAGAACGCGCTGAAGTCGATCCTCCGCGAGGATCCGGACGTGGTGCTCGTCGGCGAGATGCGGGACCTGGAGACTATCTCGGCCGCGCTCACCATTGCCGAGACCGGCCACCTGACCTTGGGCACCCTGCACACCAACTCCTGCGCCCAGACCATCAACCGAATCATCGACGTGTTCCCCACGAGCCAGCAGGCCCAGGTCCGCGCACAGCTGTCGCTGGTGCTCGAAGGCGTGCTCTCCCAGCAGCTGATTCCCACCGCCGACGGGCGCGGACGGGCCATGGCTCTCGAGATCATGGTCGCGACCCCCGCGATCCGGAACCTCATCCGCGAGGAGAAGATCCACCAGATCTACTCGGCGATGCAGGCCGGACAGAAGTTCGGCATGCAGACCATGAACCAGTCGCTCGCCGAGCTAGTCCAGAAGCGCCGCATCTTGAGGGAAGAGGCGCTGAACCGTAGCACGCTGCCCGAGGAGCTGGCCGGGCTGCTCGGTTCCGCTGGCGCCGGATCCGCAGCGCCGGCCGCGGCGGCGAGCGCCGGCAGCTCTCCATTCGGCAGACGGTAGACCACCGAGGAGGCTCACGCGATGGCTGTCTTCGTCTATCAGGGACGCACCGCCAGTGGGGTGCAGAACGGGGAAATCGAGGCGTCCGACCGCTCGGCCGCGGTGGGTGAGCTGCGCCGGCGAGCGATTCTGGTCACCAAGATCTCGGAGAAGGCCGCACCCAAGCTGTCGCTCAAGTTCGGCGGGAAGGTCAAGGACAAGGAGATGGCGATCTTCACCCGCCAGTTCTCCACCATGATCGACGCGGGTCTCCCGCTCGTGCAGTGCCTGAACATCCTGGCCGAGCAGAGCGAGTCCAAGACCCTTCGCGGCGTCACCGGTCAGGTCGCGCGTCATGTGGAAGCGGGATCCACCCTAGCCGACGCCTTGCGGCGGCATCCTCGCACCTTCGACGATCTCTTCACCAACCTCGTCGAGGTCGGCGAGGCGGGCGGTATCCTCGACGTCGTCCTCCAGCGCCTCGCCGCCTACATCGAGAAGGCGGCGGCCCTGAAGCGCAAGGTCAAGGCGGCGATGGTGTATCCGGCCGCCATCATCGGCGTCGCGGTCATGGTCGTCATCTTCATGCTGACGTTCGTGATCCCGACCTTTGCTCAAATGTTCCATGACCTGGGCGCCGACTTGCCCCTCCCGACCAAGATCGTGCTCTGGCTGTCGACCTTCGTTCGCACGTACATCCTCCTTATCATCGCCGGTATGATCGGGTGCATCCTGGCCTTCCGCTCCTACTACCGAACCGAGAATGGGCGGGCGACCATCGACGCCCTGATGCTGAAACTCCCCATCTTCGGCACGCTCGTGCGCAAGGTCGCGGTCGCCCGCTTCACCCGTACCCTGGGCACCCTCGTGCAGTCCGGCGTCCCGATCCTCGATGGCCTCCGCATCACCGCGCGGACCGCGGGGAACAAGGTCGTCGAGAAGGCGGTGCTACAGTGCCGGGCCGCGGTCACCGAGGGTAAGACGCTCGCCGAACCGCTGCGGAGCTCCGGCGTGTTCCCCCCGATGGTCACCCAGATGATCTCGGTCGGCGAGCAGACCGGCGCGCTCGACGCCATGCTGAGCAAGATCGCCGACTTCTACGACGACGAGGTCGACACCGCGGTGAGCACCCTCACTTCGCTGCTGGAGCCGATCATGATCGTCTTCCTGGGCGTGGTCGTCGGAGGGCTCGTCGTGGCCATGTACCTGCCGATCTTCAAATTGGTCACGCTGGTCAAGTAACGCGGGAGCGAGGTTGCCCAAGTCGCAGGCGCTCCGGTCGCCCCTCTGGGGACTGAACCGGGCGCGGCTGCTCACGGCCGTCATCGTCCTGGCGGTCGGAGCGCTGCTCCGGGTCACCGACGCGTTCCCCTACGCATTCGGCCCCTTCGCGGTCATGGTGCTGGGCGTCGCGGCGGCCGGTCTGGTGCTTCCCCTGGCCGACCGCCGCGGCATTCCGCTCGAGCGGATCGCCTGGTTCCAGTTCGGGCTGGACGCGGTGCTCATCACCGGCATCGTGACCGCCAGCGGGGGTCCGCGGTCGGTCTTCATCCCGCTGTACGTGATGCTGGTGGTGGGATCGTGCTTCGTGCTGTCGCGCGTGGGCGGACTAGCCGTCGCGGTCATGTGCAGTCTGCTCTATGTCCTGCCGGTCCTAGGCCGCACCGTCCTACCATTCCTGGAGATCGGCACACCCGGCGAGAACGCCACCGTCGAGATCCTGACCGTCTTCATGAACGCGGGAGTGCTGCTGGTCGTGGCGGTGCTGACCGGCGCCCTCGCCGATCGCTATCACGAACTGCATCAGGACATGGAAGACCAGCGCAAGCATCTATCGGACATCCAGGCCTTCCGCGATTTGATCTTCGAGTCGGTGGGCTCCGGCCTCGTGGGCGTCGATCCTAGCGGCCGAGTCACCGCGTTCAACCACTCGGCCGAATCCATCACTGGCGTGCGAGCGGGTGAGGCGGTCGACCAGCCGTGGGAGGCCATCTTCGGTCGCGGTGTCAATCTCGAGGAAGTTCGACGCACGGTGTTCGAGGGCAGCGAGCCCGCGCCTCGCTACGAATTCCGACTGCGGCGGCGCGACGGGCTGGAGGTGCCGGTCGGCATTTCGTTCCGGTCCTTGCGATCCGGCACCGGCGACGTGGCCGGGCTCATCGGCGTGTGTCAGGATCTCTCGAGCATCAAGCAGATGGAGCAGCGCATGCGACAGGCGGATCGGCTGGCCGCGGTCGGCCGGCTCTCTGCGAACATGGCCCACGAGATCCGGAATCCCCTCGCCTCCATCTCGGGCGCGGTCGAAGCGCTGTCCCGTGACCTGCCTCCGGACCATACGCGCGGTCAGCTGGTGGAGATCGTCCTACGGGAATCGGCGCGGCTGAACCAGATCGTCGGTGATTTCCTCGAGTACGCTCGCCCCGCCCCGATGGTCCTGCTCGAGATCAACATGGCGGAGATCCTCGACGAGGTCCTGCTGCTCATCGAGCATCGCTCGCTCCCGGCCAACTTGAAGGTGGTGCGTGAGTACGGCGACACGCTGCCCACCCGGGCCGACCCCCAGCGCTTCCGTCAGGCCGTCTGGAACCTCTGTCTGAACGGGGTGCAGGCCATGCCCGACGGAGGGGAGTTGCGCGTGAGCGCCCGCTCCCTGCGCGAGCGCGGCCGTCTGCAGATCTCCATTGCGGACACCGGCCAGGGCATCTCGGACAGCGACCTGCCTCACATCTTCGAGCCATTCTTCTCGACGAAGCCGGAGGGAAGCGGGATCGGTCTAGCCCTGGTCTACCGGGTCTTGGAGGAGCACGGCGGCTCCATCGAGGTACGCAGCCGTGTCGGTGAAGGCACCACCTTCGTTCTCACTTTGCCGTCCCCGGACGGCGCGACCCGGGCATGAGCGGGCGCAGCGCGACAGACAAACATCAGCGCAGACAGACGCCGAGGGCCGAACGCCGGTCCCGCGACGCGAGGCAGACATGAGCGAGGCACGGGTTTTGGTGGTGGACGACGAGAAGAGCATGCGCGACCTGCTGGCGATCACGCTGCAGAAAGCGGGCTACGAGGTGACGCTGGCCGAGGGCGGCGCCGCTGCGGTGGAGGCCATTCGCCGCGAGTCCTTCGACGCGATCATCACCGATCTGCGCATGCCGAAGGTGGACGGGCTCCAGGTACTCCGATCCGCCAAGGAGCTGTCACCGGACACCGCGGTCGTCATGGTTACCGCGATGGCGTCGACCGAGACCGCGGTAGAGGCCATGAAGCTCGGTGCCTACGACTACATCACCAAGCCGTTCAAGCTCGACGAAGTCAATCTCATCATCAAGAACGCGCTGGAACGAAAGCAGCTGCGAGCCGAGAACCAGTACCTCCGCAAGCAGCTGGAGACCCAGCATCGGTTCGAGAACATCATCGGCAAGAGCGCGCGAATGGTGGAGGTCTTCGACACTATCCGCAAGATCGCGGACAGTCCCTCGACGGTCATGATCACGGGAGAGAGTGGGACCGGCAAGGAGCTGGTGGCGCGGGCGATTCACTTCAACAGCCACCGGCGCGACAAACCGTTCGTCTCCGTGAACTGCGGCGCGATTCCCGAAGGCCTGATGGAGTCCGAGCTCTTCGGCCACGTCAAGGGAGCCTTCACCGGGGCGGTCGCAAACAAGGTCGGGCTGTTCTCGGCGGCCGAGGGCGGCACCCTGTTCCTGGACGAGATCACCGAGATCCCTGCCCTGTTGCAGGTCAAGCTTCTGCGCGCGATCCAGGTTCGCGAGATCCGGCGCGTCGGTGACACGCGTGACGTCAAGACCGACGTGCGGCTGATTGCGGCGTCCAACCGCGATCTGGAGACCGCGGTCCGGGACGGCATCATGCGCGAGGACCTCTTCTATCGCCTGAACGTGCTGCCGATCCACCTGCCGCCTCTGCGGGAGCGTCGGGAGGACATCCCCCTGCTCATCGCGCACTTCCTGCAGAAGTTCAGCAAGGATCTCAGCAAGGACGTCAAGGGCATCAACCCGGAAGCCCTCGCGGTGCTCGAACGCTATCACTGGCCCGGTAACATCCGTGAGCTCGAGAACGTGCTGGAGCGGGCGATCGTGCTGGGCGGCGGTGACATGCTCGTGGCGGAGGCCCTGCCCGAATCGGTCCGGCGCGAGCGGCCCATGCGGGGGCCGGAGATGGTCGACATCCCGGAAGAGGGACTCGACCTCGAGGCCACCCTGGACGATCTGGAGCGCCGATATCTGCAGCGGGCGCTCGATCGCACCGGAGGTGTCCAAACCAAGGCGGCCGAGCTCCTGCGCATGACATTCCGCCAATTCCGCTACAAGCTGCAGAAGCACAGCATGGCGAAGCGCGGCACGCCGGGTGATGAGTGACATTCCGCGGCGCACAGATAACGTCGCCTGTCAGCGATGGCCGGTGGATGACGGGCCGAGAACATCGATCTAGAGCCCACCACCAAAGCTGCAATAGCAGCCTTAACAAATGGTTACGGATCGTGGAGGCGGCAACACGTTGGGAGGGAGCCGTCACCTACTTGACACGAATCGACCTGAGCCCAGTGGCACCGAACCTGCAATTCCATCCCCCCAGACGCAATTAAACTTCTCTACTCGGCCGAAAGGCCAAACGCATCAGGGAGGAACGGTCAATGAACAGGTTCTGGAATCGGAAGGTGCTGGGCAACCAGCGCGGCTTCACGCTCATCGAGTTGATGATCGTCGTGGCCATCATCGGTATCCTCGCTGCCATCGCTATCCCGCTGTACGCCAACGTCCAGGCGCGCGCCCGGCTCGCCAAGGCCCAGGCCGACGCCCGCGCCCTCGCGTCCGCCGTCAGCATCTACTCGGCGCACATGGGCAATGTCCCGACGGCCCTCTCGCAGCTCACCACCGTGGCCAGCAACTCGCTGGGTCAGACCGCCGGTCCTTTCATGGCCACCATTCCGAGCGGTCCCACTGGCTGGCTCACCAGCTACACCTACAGCGCCGACACCGCGGGTGGCACTTTCACCATCACCAACTCCGGCGACGGTACCAGCGTCAGCGTCCCGTAGTCGATCTCGAGA
>Ga0081455_10000787_pt1 | contig 40739 bp, 66 predicted proteins | sample TabmetS3T2R1_FD_70207 | JGI IMG/M metagenome (GOLD analysis project Ga0081455, IMG submission 70207) | Tabebuia heterophylla rhizosphere microbial communities from the University of Puerto Rico - S3T2R1 | ecosystem: Host-associated > Plants > Roots > Rhizosphere ... | reverse complement strand
GGGGGGTATACCCGGCTTTTATCCCACTTCGCGCCCAGCTCATGCACTTATAGACGCGCCGACGATTTTTCAACTCGTCGTATTGTGCCAAGAATAGTTCAGATCGCTCGAGGATCTCCATGCACATTTTACTTGTACTCCACTGAGAATGACCTACGCTGGCTTGTTAGATCATTGACAATATTCTGAGCTGTGGGCAGATCAAGACTTTCATATAGCTGAAATAGCGCGCCATCTGCTTCGTATATTTTGATGCATGCGCGCTTATCTCTATAGGTATCCAAGCTGTCTTCAAAGACCCATCTGCGAACGCCATTTGGCCCTTCAATGAGGTAGCTCACAACCGCATCCTTAACTTCGAAAGGCGTTGATGGATCGGGATTATATGAAACCTTATCGCCGACTTTGAATTTCATACCCATTTACCTGTGTAGAAGTATCTAAAAGCGCGCTCAGCTGTCCAATCACCTTTCAGCACTTTCTTCCAGCTGGGGTGCATTGGGCAAGCCCTGGCTGGCTTATGGGTCACTTTTGAGTAACCCATATCTTTGGGCGCGGCCAGGAGAGATTGAATCTCATCGTCGTTGTAGTACTGAATCCCGGCTTCAATGTACCGCCAGTCTTCAAACTTAAACGCATCACGTAGTTCTACGGAGCGATTGAAGAAGCCGGCATGTCGAGCCGCATCGGCTGTTTCAAAAGGGCCATAGATGGTTACTCTTTTACCGACCTGCCGAGAGATTACATAAGGTTTTTCCATCGCCGCGCTTCCTCTTCAGTTGCTCGCAGTGTGATCGCAGTTAAGACGTTTGTCAACGGATGTATAGCTAATATTTACGCCCCGGCTTGGGGTTAACGAGAACCCACATTTTGCTCCACCAATTCCAGCGATAACGCGGTTTCACATCTTCCTCCATCGCTTCCATTTGGGGTCGAAACTATAGCCGGCGGCCTGGAGACAGGCGAGGGCTTGCTGCCATTCTTCTGCGGTGGGCTTAAGCGCACTGTTATGGCGCTGAAACTCGTAGGTGGTGAATACAGAGCCGGGGAAGGTGTAAACGCCTGTTATAGAGGCGGGAAAGCGGCCACACGCATCTGCTTTGGCATAGCGATGTGAACCAGGAATTTTGTGCACTCCACGGCGCTTTAATTCGAGCTTCGCCCACCCTACATTTACTTGCGAATGCTCCATTTTATTGAAGTCGAGGAACTCTAAGAATGAAAAAGATCCTTTGGGGATTTTGATGTAATTTGGCTGTTTCACAGGCGTATCACTGCTTGGCGGAGCGGGCGCACGGCGAGCCAGTTTTTGAGACCAATACAAGCCATCCATTCGGGGAACGAGCCCATGTGCACGCATTCGTTTATGCCATCCAGGCAGCTCTTCACGGGGCCGAGGGGGAGAAAGACCTGGAAAGTGGTGGGCAATAAATTTATCTACAGTCCAAATGCCACTATCTTTAAATCTTTCTTTTATGTTTGCGCGTTCGTTATCTGAAAGATTGGGCTCGTAAATCCAAAACTCTTTACGCCCTTGAATCCTCGACTTGATATAGTTGTTTTCTGTAAGCCACTGACGTGTCGCATGAAATTGATGGTTTGTAGGGGTTTCCGTGCCTCGCATTCGAAGTAATTCAGTTAACTCGAACTCACCGTGCTGTGGGAGCGCAAGTAATTGAATCGGCTTCAACATTACATTGCGCGCACGCTTTCTATTACGTTCTATTTTCATAAGTGATTGATTTCGCTATTAAACTATTAGTAATGGAACTCAGCTTAGATATTACTATAAACGTGAGAAAAATGGGTGTGAATATTTATATAGAATGTTGGCGGTTTTCTAAGCCTACTTCTATTACTCCGCAAGCGGTTGATTCCTGGGCCTTTAATTAACTCGGAACTTAATACCATCGGTGTATTGGGTGTAATTTTTAATCTGCATCAGTTACTTACGATTTTAATAAGCTGATGGTCTTAAGTTTCTGCCAAATGCCTGTATCAACCTACTAAAAGGCGGGGTGAGGCAACTCCCGCGCGCCACTTTCCATAAAATCTCGCGCTCGATCACTTCACATAATACGTTCTCATTGTTTCACCATTGATTCAATATTGCGTGAAAATATTATGTCAAATCGCAAATAGCTGAAACTCCAAATAAAAATTTCGGACTTCGCATAACGGCCTTTATGTAAAATTGCGAATAGCTGGATTATGTCAAGCGGGGAGGTCGAGTTCCGATCTTATGTAAAATTTGGCCCCCACCCAGGCACTTTCCAGACGCGCGAAAAAGCTAATCCCCTCCCACCCCCATATTATTTTCCGTTTTCACTTGATCGCAGTACGAACGCAATGGATTGATTCTTGCAGTCCCGAAAAGTGCAAACTGTAATTTTTGTTGCTGTTAGTTTTGTGAACGCGGTATGATCGCGGTAAGGGGGAGTTTTGTGCGGATGTTTATGTGGGAAGAAGGAAAAATAATTGTTTTTGTGGATACGGAGGAACGGGCTAGAAAGCTATTAGAGGAGTACAGCGAATCGGTTCCAGAAGAAAAGCCTTATGTGTGCGATTGCGATTCTGGTGATGAACTCGTTTTAATTAAGAAGGAGCAGAAATGAAAAAGCGCAGGCCTCAAACCAAGGTTATTCGACGTGTAATGGAGTGGCTCGAGCAGGAGACACCGTTTAGCGTTTACGGCCCTTACCTCACTGACCAGGGTAAAGTGGCTTCCTATAAGAACTACTCTTCGAAGGAAGTGGAGGATATGATCTGGCTTGCTCAGAACATCAACAAGCTAGATGAGGTTTAGCTGTCTCTGCTCTCCCAGCATATCGGGCTGCTCGAAAGGGCAGCCCGGCCAAAATCCGTTAGCCTTCCTCTCGTTTTCCCGACGTGCCATGAGCTGTAGATTCCAAGGCACATGGAGCCCACAGACGAGTGGATTGGAGAGAGGGACAATGTGATCGACCGTCTGCCCATGACGCTTCGCTAGGCGGTATATGCGTTTGATCTCGGTGCATTGCTCTGAAGTCAGCCATTTAGGGGTAGCCCTAAAGAGTTTGCTGTAATAGAGCAGAAGCTTCCGCTGCGAGGCCGTCCGTTGTTCCCGAGGAATCGCTGCAATCGCTTCGATGTGTCGAACGCGGGACGGCCTAAAAGGCATGCTCATTCAGAGTACCGTCCTTTCTCAGACTCCCGAGCCGTCTCCATCTTCTCTCCGATTGCCTTGAGCGCATCATCCTTGCAGATCTTATGCACTCGCATCTGCCGTCCCTCGTAGAGAACGTACTCGAAGTAGGGTCTAACAAGTTTTCCGCCGCATTGCCAGCATTTATCCCTCATTTAAGGTTCTCCTAGGAAAAACACGATATCCCTATATAGGAAGTGAACTCTCGGCTCCGATTCCCGTACGAATCGATACTGTGCCGGCATCTTGGATATGAAAAATGACCAAACGGGAGCGGGCAGCTCTACTTTGTTGATTCTCTTTGAGATCAAGAATCGTGTAAGATCGTGTAGAGTAAGAGCAATATGTGAATTTTCACTTTGCGTGATCACAACCGGCACAGTAGCCTCCATTGAAATGATCCAGTAACCGCGTCCCCATCCGGTGCGGTTGCCAATAAATTCCGTTGCAATAGCAATTACGTTTTCTGTTTCTGGCTCGAGTGGAGCTGACGAATCGATTCCTCCAGCCACCCGCGTAGTACTCGTTGATTTTCCGCAGCGTTTTTTTCGATTTGAGCTTTCTTTTCTGTGAGCGCATGGAAATGGGGAATGCACATTACGTGGACATACACGTCACTGATGACGCACCCGCAGGGAAGCTCTATTGTCGGTTTCATAGCTTCGAGTACCACGGACCTTTTCCGCACTTCGGACACTTGTGTGCATCCCTGAATGCCTTTTCCGAAAAGGCGGGAATACGGTCGGGGTGAGTCCATTGATGCCCACAGCCGAAAGGAACAGACCCAAAGACAGTTTGACCGCATTTGTGCGTGTGAGTGTTCATGAGTCCATCCCCCGAAGGCGCATCTTTTCGGCGTAATCCTGTGCTTCGGTCCATTTGGTCTTTACGGTCATCGCGGCTGCGCGGAGGAACTTCACGATGACAGACGTTTCGTGAATATTCGAGCAGACGATGTGATCGCCCTTACGTCCGGCGGGCACGACCATCAGAACGAACGCCATTCGCTCCCCGGCGGCCTCTGCAAGGGCTTTGTCGAGCGCTTCTCGGATCGGCGCTATCCGTACAGCCAGCTTGTCTTCTGCTTTCATGTGATCCCATCCCAAATCTTTGGTATGAACCGGGATTTTTCCTCGATAAGTTTTCGAAATTCCTCATTTACAACGTAGCGAGCGTGCCCAGAAGCAGCTAAAGCCAATCTTTGGCAGTCTTTTTCGCTCAATTGGTAGTGAATGCGGCCCCAAATATTGACTTTTGGCACGCTTCTCATCTTTTGGTGGATTCGTTGTCTCATGCGATCATACTGCGCTCAAAATTGCATGGTCGTCAAGCCTCCGTTATCCTTTTTACATGGACCTCGTGCCTAAAGAGACACAATTTCAAGAGATTCTGGATGACTATCACCGGGATCTCATGCCGTTTATGTCCGAAGCAGCGATGGAGTGCTTTGCGATCAACAAAGCACCGAAGCAAAAGAGCCGGAATGCTCGATTGCTCGATGCGCTTCAGGAAACCTTCGAGCTAATCGGGGGTGTGCCGCGAATGGCACTCTGGGCGGACGGTCATCCGGGTGAGTTCTACAAACTGTTCGGAAAACAGATCCCCGGCATGGTTCAGCAGATGAATTTCAACGGCCCAACACAAATAAACATTCAGCCAGCACTGCCAAGGAGTCCGTTAGATGGACCAGACGAACCGATTGAGCACGAAGGAACTTAATCAGCTCTTAGATGAGCTAAGGGGAGCACATGCCCAAAGCGCTAGAAAGGGAATTGAAGAAGGAAGCCGCAGCCAAGGGGCTGAAGGGCGATCGGAAGGATGCGTATGTATACGGCACTCTTCGGAAAACGGGGTGGACGCCAGCGCATCAAAAGGCAGCAGCTAAGCTGATTCGAGGGAGGTGATTTCAATGATCGATCCATTGTTAGCATTACTTAAGAGGTTGTTTCGATGACGCCAGAAGAGACGATTAAATCAGAGATTCGTAGCGAATTAATTGCTCGGATTATGAGCTACGACAATCAGATCGAAGTACTTAAGAAGGCACCCGAGGCTATTAAGGATTTGGAAGCTTTGAAAGCAGCAGCGGAAGCTGAGTTAAAGAACTACCCAGAGTCTAAGTGAGTGACGTTCAAACCGTGCGGCTCAAATATGAGCCGCGCGCCCCTTTCATACCGTTCCATGATCGGCATCAACAATATGCTGCGTTAGTTTGTCATCGCCGAGCGGGCAAGACTGTCGCGGCGATCAATGAAGCCGTTGCTCGGGCGATTTATAACAAGAAAAAGAGACCAAGATACGCCTACATCGCACCCGAGCGTGCCCAGGCGAAGAAAGTCGCTTGGGAATACGTTAAAGAATACACCGCAGGACTTGAGAAAAAGAAGCCATCAGAATCTGAGCTAACCGTCAGGATGGCTCATAACGACGCTACGATCGAGTTATTCGGCGCCGATGGTCCCAATGCGGATTCGCTGCGCGGTAACTACTTTGACGGCGCGATCGTTGACGAGTACGGCGATATGAAGCCGTCCGTCTGGATCAAGATCATCATGCCGACGCTCACCGACCGTAATGGGTGGGTTGTCTTCATCGGCACATACAAGGGTAAGAATCACTTTTACCGAATGTGCCGAAACTACCAAGGGCTCGACTTATCGGATGAGATTGATCCGGTAGAGTTTAAATCTAAGCGCTTTTTCATGCTGTTGCGAGCGGACCAGTCGGGGATTATCTCGGCTGAGAAACTCGCTGAGCTGAAAATGGCGGCTATCGCCGAAGGCGATGAGGACGGCTTTCGGCAGGAGTATCTCTGTGATCCCGACGCAGCGATCAAAGGAACTTACTACGCGTCGATCATTTCCCAGCTCGAGGGGAAGGGTCGGATTTACTCCGATCTCGCAGCTTTTGACCCCGATCAGGAAGTGGAGTGCGTATTCGACATTGGTCGCACGGACGGCACCGCATGCTGGTTCTGGCAGCGGCGCCCAGGAGGGATTGCGATCATCGACTACTTCTCAATGGAGGGGAAGGGATGTGAGGAGGCGTTTGCTGAGTTGAACGGCCGGGCGGAGAAGGCCGAACGTCGTAAAAATTACCGATATCGCAAAATTCACCTCCCCCACGATGCAAAAGCGAAGACTTTTGCCACTCGTAGGAGCACAATCGAGCAGTTTTTACAGGAATATGGATCGAGCGTAGTGTCCATCGTGCCACGGCTGGATCTAGTGGACGGCATTGCGGCAACCCGTAAAGTTTTGCCGATGTGCTGGTTCCATAAGAGCACGATGGATGGGGTCGAAGGGCTTCGGGCTTACCAAAGAGACTGGGATGAAGACAACAAATGTTTCAAGGACACTCCCAAGCACAACTGGGCGTCGCACCCGGCAGATAGCTTTCGTTATTTGTCTCTCGTTGCTGATGGAATCACGACGGAAGACAAGCCTGAAGAAAAGAGGATTATCGTCCCTTCTGGAGGGACACTCAATGAGTTGTTTGAACAGCACGAGCGGAGAATGCGGATGCTTCGGAGGCGAGGGTAATGCTAGCTCCAGGAATGACGATTAATGCGACGAATCAGGTACAAGTGAATCGAGCGTTAGCGAATACGAGTGACTTCATCAATGAAGGCTTCGGTTTTAAAAACAATGGTGATCTCTGCATTGACGAGAATGCTCCGGTCGGGTCTTTTTTCGTCAATGGTTTTCGGGTTAACAGCTCTGGCTGTATTTATGCGGTCGTTGGCACTGATCCTAGCGATAATTGGCATTCTGGTTTGCGCCGCAGTGCTGCTGGTCAGCTCGTTATTGAAAACGCTGTCGGAACTGCGTTTGTAAACGGCAATCCTCTCACTTCTAACGGTCTTTTTGCGGTCAACACATGAACCAGCACGGTTTTAATGAAGAGAAAGAACCTACAACGCCCGTTGAGTGGCATAAGTATTGGGCTGATCAGCTCGAGAACGCCAAGACGACGAGCTATAACAAGTACATTCGTCGGGGTAAGAAGGTCGATCGTAAGTTTCGCGATGATCGGCGCGAGCGAGAGGACAAAGGCGAGGAGTATGACAAGCTCGCTTCTCGGTTGAATCTTTTCAACTCGAATATCACCATGCTCATGAGTATGTTGTATGGGAAAATTCCTCGCGTAGAAGTATCTCGTCGATTTGCTGACTCTGAGGACGACGTTTCTCGAGTCGCCGGTTTAATTCTCACCCGTATGCTCAATCAAGATATTGAGGTTGCGGGCGAGGATATGGCTTCTGTTTTTCGCAATTCTCTTCAGGACCGTTTGATTCCTGGCTTCGGCAGTGCTCGGGTACAGTACCAGTATGAAAAGAAAGAAATCGTAACCCCTGCGATTACGATGACAGATGAGAACGGCGAAGAAATCGAGCTAGCGCCTGAGGTAGTCGAGGAAAAGATTTCTAACGAGTGGACAGACATTCTGTATACCCATTGGGAAGACGAGCTTTGGTCCCCGGCTCGTATTTATTCTGAGATTTGGTGGAGGTCATTTCGCAGTTACCTCACAGAGAGGGAGTTGAAAAAGCGATTTCCCGATGCTCCCACAGAGAGCATTGCATTTACATCATCAGGGCCATTGCCGAAGGATGGCAGTCAGAAGGTACCGAAGAACAAAGCTGAAGTTTGGGAAATTTGGGATAAATCTCGCAGGATGGTGTTTTGGTGGGTTGAAGGTGCCGGTACTATTCTGGATATGCAGGAAGATCCCCTTGAGCTTGAGGGGTTTTTTCCATCTCCACCGCCAATGGCTGCAAATCTTACGACCTCGCAGTTTTTGCCGAAGTCGGACTATGACATTGCCGCTGATCTTTATCTTCAAATTGATGAGCTTGAAGCACGTATTGCTCTTCTAACTGAGGCATGTAAGTGCGTCGGTGTCTATGACAAATCAAGCAACGAGATTAAGCGCATCTTCAATGAGGGCGTAGAGAACGATCTTATCCCCGTTGAGAATTGGGCGAAGTTCAAAGAAGGTGGTGGTGTTGCGGGCGCTATTGAATGGGTGCCTATTAAAGAGGTTGCTGAAGTCATTACGATCTTGACAGCTCAGCAGGCTCAGAAAATTCAGCAGCTCCAGCAGATTACAGGTATGTCCGATGTGATGCGTGGCGCCGCATCGGCCCGTACGGAGCGGGTGAGCGCTACGGCAGACAAGCTCGAGACTCAGTTTGGCTCAATTCGAATCGAGGCACTGCAAAACGAATTTGCGCGGTGGGTGACAGATACTCAGTCACTTAAAGTCGAAATTATTTCTAAGATCTACCAGCCCTACTGCATTCGACAGCAGTCGAACATTGACTTGACTCCGGATGCTAAGACTCCGGGGTTAATCGACGCTGCGATTCAGCTTATTAAAGATTGTGAGCAAGCGAAATGGCGCATCGTAGTCCGTCCTGAAACACTCGCTATTGCGGACTATGCTCAGCTTAAGCAGGATCGTTCGGACTTCCTCTTTGGTCTTGCACAATTTATGCAATCGGCGGCGCCATTACTTCAGTTGTCGCCCATGGCACTTCCAACGCTGATGGAGCTTTTGAAATGGTTCTTGGCCGGGTTCCGTGGGTCGAATGAAGTTGAAGGCATTTTGGATGCGGCGATTGCGAAGTTTGAGAAGCAACCTCCTAAGCAAGATAAGCCTGACCCGGCTGTGGAAAAAGCCAAGGCGGAAATGCAGCTTAAGCAACAGGAACACCAACAAAAGATGCAGCAGAATCAGCAAGAGTTCCAAGCTGAGCTAGCAATGCGTCGACAGGAAATGCAGCAGGATCAGCAATTGTTTGTTCAACAGCTTGCCCAGCAACGAGAGGAACACATGCTTGAGATGAGGAAGCTGCAGGGGGAACTCATCGCTGCATTTAAAGAGCAGCAAGCTCAATTTGCATTTAATACAGCCGAGCGGGATCATGACCTTAAGATTCAGAAAGAAGAGGCCCGGATAAAGAAGGAGAGCGCTAGTGAGGCGTAGATATCGGTACAATTCTGAAACGAAGGAAATGGAAGAAGTTGGACAAGAATCTCGTGCCCAATCTCCCCTCGTCATGGGAGATATTGAACCGTTTGTATCCCCCATTGATGGGGCCATTATTAGCTCGCGGCCACATCTCCGGGAACACATGCGAAAGCACGGAGTCACGCATTCTTCCGATTTCGACTCTCCCGGTGGATTCTGGGACAAGAAACGACAAGCGCGTGCTGACTATCTCGCCGGGAAAACAAACCCAGATAGCAAGCAACGCAGACAGCAACTAGCCGAATCATTCGAAATTCTTAGAAACAAATCGAGGTATTCAAGTGGCTGACCGACGGGAACAATTGTTAGATGCTTTTAAGGAGCACGAAGAGACAGATGAAGAAGCCGGCGAAGGTGCTGGAGAAGGCGAAGTATCGCTGGAAGCAGATGCCGACAGTGATACTGACATCGAGAAACGAGTTTTGGAATCCAAAGAGGAAACCAAGACCGATGACGAAGAGTCAGGAAAAGAAGCTGGCAAAGAAAATGCTAAGCGTTTGGAGAAAGATGGCGAAAATAAATCGGGAAAATCCGGTGATAACGCTATATCACGGGTACGACCTGATAAAAATCCCGCAAAGAAGGACAACGCCGCTCAAAAAGATCTCGAGCAGCAAGAGAAGCTAGCGGCTGAAGCAGGAGAAGCGCCGAAGTCATGGCGCCCTAAAAATAGAGAGCTTTGGACGAAGCTTCCCGCTGAAGCGCGTGAAGAGATCAATAAGCGTGAGGGAGAGATCACAAAGTTCATCTCTCAGCATGGCACAGCTATTCAGCACAAACAGCAGTTTGACGAGCTTGTACAGCCGTTTATGCCGTTCATCGCAGCTCAGCAGTCGACACCATTTAAAGCGTTTCATGGGTTGATGACTACGGCGGCCCGACTGACGACGGGGGCGATGCACCAGAAAGCTCAGGTGATCTCTGAGATCATTCAGAATTACGGGATTGATCTTAGAGTTTTGGACGAAGTTTTAGCTGGTCAACAGTCAGGAAGACAACCGAATCAGCAGCAACAATCGTATCCTGATAGCCGACCTCCCGCATGGGCTCAGCCCATGTTCAATTTTATGACTGAGGTACAGCAATCACGACAACAACGCGCGAAGAAGGTAGAGGAAGATGCGGCTCGAGAGATCGCTGAGTTTGAGAAAAAGCCGTTCTACTCTGATCTGAAAGACGACATAGGCTTTCTGATGTCTCATGCTGCTGAGAGAGGTCAGCTCATGACTATGGAACAGGCTTATCAGAAAGCCCGGAAAATGAACTCTGAAGTCGACGCGATTTTAACTCAGCGGGAAAAAGCTGCTGAGGCTAAAAAGAACGGGAATTCGGTTGAGCGATCGCAAAGAGCCGCGTCGTCTGTTCGAGGGGCTCCATCTGGGAGTGCATCTTCTGGCAATGCGGCTAAAAACAATGGGGCTACGGATAGGCGATCGCAGTTAATGGAGGCCTATAAGACTTTACAAAATGATTAGAGGTTGATAGCTTTAGCTTCGCTAAGGTTCTCCATCCTTTACGCTTCGCGTTCCTCACCCAGAAGGGCGGAACTCTCAAAGCAGAAACGGTAAGAACGGCAATAGTCGTTAAAAACGTTTTATCTTTAGGAGTTTCGCCCTAATGGCATTCCCAAATGTCTCTGACATTGTGGCTACGACCATTCAAAATCGGTCGGGCCAAATCGCTGACAACGTTACCAAAAACAACGCCGCATTGATGAAGCTCGGGAAGCGCGGCAATGTCCGCCCCTTCTCGGGTGGTAACGTCATTTTCGAGGAAATGAGTTTCGCCGAAAACGGTAATGCGGGTTACTACAGCGGTTATGACTTGCTCCCGGTTGCAGCGCAGGACGTTTTGACAGCTGCTGAGTACCAAATCAAACAGGCCGCAGTGCCTGTGACGGTATCCGGTCTCGAAATGCTGCAGAACGCGGGCAAAGAGAAAGTCATCGATCTGATGGACGGCCGCATGGGTGTTGCGGAGTCTTCAATCGAGAATCTGCTTGCTGGTGGTGTGTATGCAGACGGTACGGGCTTCGGTGGTAAGGAAGTCACTGGTCTGAATGCAGCGGTGCCTGTTGTTCCGTCAACTGGTACTTACGGCGGCATCGATCGTGCCACCTGGACTTTCTGGCGCAATCAGTCTGTGAATTTGGGCGGTGCTACGGTTACCGCTGCAAATATCCAAAGCTACATGAATGGGCTCTGGGCACGACTCGTTCGCGGCCGAGATCACCCTGACTTGATTCTGGCGGACGCCAATTTCTGGAACCTCTACATTGCGAGCTTGCAGGCTCAACAGCGCTTTACACAGGCGGATATCGGCGATCTAGGATTCCCGACCGTCAAGTACATGGGTGTGGACTTCGTGCTGGATGGCGGTATCGGTGGATTCTGCCCGGCCAATACGCTGTTCATGCTGAACACGAAGTACATCTTTTGGCGGCCACACAGTGACCGAAATATGGTTCCGCTGTCGCCTAATAAGCGATATGCGATCAACCAGGATGCCGAAGTGCAAATCATCGGCTGGGCGGGCAACCTGACTACGTCAGGTGCTCAGTTCCAAGGTCGGCTGGACGACAACGCCTAATTTGAAGGGCCCGCTAAACGGGCCCTTCTGGAGACTGAAATATGTTTTTATTTGACAATCCTCAGTACGCCGGATACCCACCGATTGAGAATGTGGTGCCGGTTCCGGCTACGCTGCGCGACATTCCGATTAGTCCGGGGTTCATTGCGACGGCGCAGGATCCTGTCTGGGGCCCTGGTGAGTTTATTTTCGCCCGTGCCGGCGGTGCGATTCGTTTGCGTGGTGGGTGCGTATTGCTGCCTGTTTGGGACGCTACCAACAAGGTATTCACCTACAACATGACGGAGTGGCCGGCCACAGCGGGTATTGGCCGACCTCTTTATGTGTATGTAGGCAATACTGCTCTGACGACAGGCCAGTATGGCTGGTTCCAGATGTCGGGTCGTTCTCCGGTTCAGGGCAATGCAGCTGGGGCGGCTGGCAACCTTGTTGGCCATGCAGCTACAGGCATTGCTGACGTAGACAATACGCTGGCAGCGGGCGCTCAGATTCTGAATGCCATTGTGATTACACCCGCATCGCAGACGGTTACAGCTCAAGCTGTGAGTGGCGTATCCGGTGATACCCGCATTTTCCTTTCGAACACAATGGGATTTTTCCCCGGCGTGTATGTTTCGGGTACGGGTGTGGGCGCGGCTGCGATCTGCAGTTTCGTCGATCCTTTGGGGCGGTACATTGATGTCACTGTGGCGAACAGCGCAGCGGTATCAGGCACCATTACGGCGACTTACAATAATGGTGCGATCTTCTATCCCGTTATTGAGTTCAACCGTATGGGTGCTCAGGGCCAGATTCTCTAATGAACGAAGGGCGGGGAAACCCGCCCTTTTGGAGGTTGATTTCTAATGGCCGTCACTCTTACTGCATTCGCTACGCTAGTACGTAATGCTACGCCAGCTAACGTAGCTGGCCAAATTCCAGGATCAACAGCAGCACAAATTACTGCTTTGGGTAATCTGCTGACTGTTCTTGCTGCACGCCCAGATTTGGCTTTGCCGCTTTATCAATTGAGCGGCACCGCAAAGAACGAGTTCACCACAGGATGATTACGTGCTTCCTCCATTCTCAGGGACGAGTGCATCTATCGCACTAGCTACGAGCACATCTTCAGCAAGTGTTACCATCGCACAAGGAAGTGCGAAGCAGATTAGAATTTTTAATGACAGTGCTTCGGTACTGTATTGGAAGGTAGGTAAGGCACCACTAACCGTAGTGGGCACAGATACGTTCATGGGGCCCGGTGCCACTGAAGTCTTTTCTATCCCACCGGGCTCGGACACTTTCGCTGCAGCCGTCGTAGCCGGTACTGGAACTGCATACGCACAATGCGGGGATGGCGTGTAATGGCTTTTCGAGCGTACTCCCCGCCGATCCCCACAGGCCCTAGAACAACAGCCACGCCATCTGGGTCGCCCTATACGTATCAGAACACAAGCGGTCGGCGCCAGCTTGTCGTTGTTCGTGGCGGTACGGTGACTACCATTTCATTTTCGAGAGACGGAATTATATTCGACAATGTTGACCTATTGTCGGGTGAATTTTACTTGAACCCCAATGATATGCTAAGAATAGCCTACGTTTTAGCTCCTACAGTGGCCATTTACCCAATATAAGGATTCAAAGTGCTCCAAGAAGCTACATTTGAGATGACAGCTACCGCATTTCAGAAGGAAAAAGAAGCAGATAAAGCGCTCTATGTTCAGTTCTACCCAGATGTCATAGACGACGTGGAGGAAACAGAAAAGCAAGCTCGACTGATCTGTCGAGAAGTTGATTTTGTGATGATCATGGTGCCGGGCGATAAGTTTTCGATCATTCGCCGGCCAGTACAGGAACGGGACAAACAGCGGTTCTCTGATCGATATCAGGCGTTCAAAGCCGGTAGAAGTCAGGAAACTGCTTCAGGTACTCCTCTTAAAGTGGTGTCGTGGCTGACTAAGTCTCAGGTTCGAGAGCTTGAGTTCTTAGGCTGCCATACGCTCGAGAATCTGGCCGGGATGCCGGACAGCACAGCAGACAAGTTCCTTCAAGTTAAAAAGCTCAAGCAGTTAGCGAAGGATGCGATTCAGGCAGCAAAGGATTCTGCACCTCTAGTGTCCTTGCGGAATGAGATTGACAAAAAGGACCTGGAGCTTGCTGAGCTGAAGCGAATTCAAGGTGAATTGATCACTCAAGTTCAGCAACTTCAAAATGCTGTGATGAACCAAGCTGTCAATCACGCACCGCAAGCTCGTGCAGCTTCAAAATAACAATTACGACAATTTCGAGGCTATCGTCGATTTGTTGGATGCAACAGCGACGATAGCCGTGTTGTATTTCATTGACACATCAATTAACAAAGTTTCCGAAGCTTGGGCCATAATCAACGACGCTAACTTGGCTGTGGTAGGGAAGTTTGGCAATCAAGGGCCTACTCAAGCAACGTTCTTGGTAGACTTTCCATTAGCCGTACAGGTATCAACAACAATAGGCGTCACGGAGTCGTAGACAATGGCCCGATACGATACTGCTGGGAACATTATCAACCGCGCTGCTGCTGAGTGTGGTATTACGCCTGTCACAGATCCTTTTCTAAGCGCAGATTCAGCATTCAAGGAGCTTGTTCAGCTTCTTATCTCTGCCGGCCAAGAAATGTTGGCTTTGTTTGAATGGAACAAGCTCAATAGAAAATTCGAGATCACTTTTGGCACCACTCCTGCGAATCCCATTGGCACGGGCAAGTTTGACCTACCCAATGACTTTGGATGGATTATCGACCAGACAGGATGGAGCTTGAGTGAAAGACTTCCCTTGGGCGGTCCGATGACGGCTCAAGATTACGCCTATCTCGTTAATACGAACCTAGCGAATTCGACTGTGTTCGTAACCTTCCGGCAGAATGAAGGTCAGTTTTGGGTGTTGCCTGATCCACCTCCAGACGGGCAGCAGATCAATTGTGAGTACATCTCACGAAATTGGGTTCAGCCAACAGGCACGACTAGCGCAGATGATCGGACTGATGCGCCCACAGAGTTTGGTGATGTTGTGCTGTATGAGCCTATTTTGATCATAAAGTTTTTAAAGGTTCGGTTCCAAGAAGCTAAGGGGTTCGATACAACGGCTTCAATTGGCCAGTTTTTGACTCAGTTCCAGTCGTGGACGGGAAAGGATGCTTCGGCGCCCGTGCTGCGTATGGCTCGCTCGCGTCTATTTCCTTACTTGGGGTATCGTAATATCCCCGAGACAGGGTATGGTTCTCCCTAATGCCGTTTCCAATCAGCGGAAAAAGAGGCATGCGCCAAGCGCGCATGCTACAGCCATCGCCTCAGAATACTGAGAGTGACAAAATACCAGCACCGATTGCTGGTATCAACGCTGTATCGAATATTGCGGAGATGGGCCCAAACGATGCGGTCTTTCTCTACAACCTGATCCCGAGTCAGTATGGCTGTAAGGTTCGAACGGGATGGGCTGAGTGGTGCACGAATGTCGGAACAGGCGGCATTAAAACCATCATCCCGTTCAAGGGTTCTATTGCGGTAGAAGACAGACTGTTTGCTTGTGCTGGCAATGGGATTTATGAGGTTTCTGCAACCTCGTCATCTCCTACTCTCGTAGAAACCTTCCCCATCTCAGATGCTACATCCGGTTACGGGATGTTCATCAATTTTGGGACTATTGCAGGGAAATTCGCGCTATATACGGATGAATCTAACGGGTACTACATTTGGGATGAGCTGACTGATAACTGGACAAAAGTAGCTGCAGGCACCGCTGCTGGTGAGATTGACGGGGTAGACCCCGCTGAATTGGTAGGTGTGGCGGAGTACAAAAGCCGAGTTTGGTTTGTTCGGAAAAACTCATCCATCGCCTATTACTTGCCTGCAGGGTTAATCACTGGCCGAGTAACTGAATTTAATTTCGGCAATAAGTTCAAGCGTGGTGGAAACATCGCTGCGCTTTATACATGGACTGTAGATGGCGGAGAAGGGGTTAACTCATATCTCGTTGCGGTCTCAACATCCGGTGATGTGATTGTCTATCAAGGCGATGACCCAGATGTTCCTGGGAATTTCAACTTACGGGGAAATTGGTTTATTGGCGAGCCCCCTGCGGGGCGTCGATTAGCAGGCTCGTTTGGTGGAGAACTTTATTTGCTCTCTATCTATGGGCTTCTACCCATGTCTCGTTTGATCTCTGGAACGTTGACACAGAAAGATGACATTTATCTGACGCGGAGAATCTCTCCGCTGATTAAGTCCACGATGCGGATCTCTCGCGGAAGTCTCGGATGGGAAGTCAAGCTTATTCCGAATGAGAATTTGCTGTTGCTCTCCACTCCAAAGCAGGTGGGCTTTGACTACATAGAATTTGTTCAGAGCATCAATTCCGAAGGATGGGCCGTCTATCGAGACATCCCTTATTTCACAGGGGATGTGTGGCGCGAAGAGTTCTATATTGGTACGGAAGACAATCGAGTCCTCATCCATACAGGCAACCTTGACAATGTCCTGCTAGCTGACCCCAACGCAGCGACTCAAATTGAATGGTCTGGATTGAGTGTATTTAGGGACTACGGTTCAGCCGGATCAAACAATCGTGCGCACTTTATTCGCCCTGTTTTCATGGCCCAACAAGCTCCAAGCTATAGTGTTGAAGCTCGATACGACTACAACATAGCTGAAGCTACGGCGGCACCCGATGCAGCATCGTCCAGCGGATCGTTATGGGACGTTGCATTATGGGACGTAGGGCTGTGGGAAGGTGAATTTCAAATTGTTGATGGTGTAAAAGGTGCAGCAGGTATAGGGCGTGCTATTGCCATTGCGATCAACGGCCGTTCTGCTAGCGAAACTACTCTGCTTAGGTTCGATCTCGCGCTAGAGAATGCGCAACTAACAATTTCATGATAAGGGCGGCTACGCATGATGAGATCAGACGAATATCGGAGCATATGGAGTACGCTGCTGGACGAGATACGCGAGGAGTGGTGCTTCTGGAAGAAGCGACCGTGGCTGCTTGTGTGCTATACGATTATTGGACTTACAATGCTGTCCAGGTGCACGTTTACGCACCATCCCTAAAGGCCCTGTTTAGCCCGCCGTTTCTCCGAGCTATTTTTTCGTACCCCTTTTTCGAGGCCAAGAGAAATATTCTGTACGCGGTGACCCCAGGCGATGCTAAGGGGTCTTTAGCCGTATCCGGATGGCTCGGGTTTAAAGAAAAATACAGAATTAAAGACGGCTGGAAGCCTGGAATCGATATGATTCTGAAGGAGCTTCGGCGCGAGCATTGCCGATTCATACCACAAGATGTAAAGTGCGCTAGCTGACGCAAACCCCGGTGGGTGGCCCATCAGTTTCACTGTGAAACTCGATAGGGCCTTATGTCGAAGAAAGCACCCGAAGCTCCTGATTACACTGGCGCCGCTGAAGCACAAGCGGCTTCTAGCCGTGAAGTCACTGAGCAACAGACTTGGGCCAATCGCCCAACTCAGGTCACTCCTTTTGGAACTCAGTCTTGGACCAGCACACCCACGTACGACCCTACTACGGGCCAGACGCTGAATCGCTGGACGCAGACAACGACTTTAGATCCCGATTCACAGGCTGCGCTCGATGCGCAGCAACAGCTACAGGCACAGCGATCTAACCTTGCTGGCAGTTTCTACGGGCGTGTTGCGGATGAAATGGGGCAGGCCCCGGATTATTCCGGATATACCGCTTTAGGTACGACTCCACAAGCGATGAGCTTCGGAGGCGGGGCGAAGTATTCTCAGGAAGCAGGGGATGCACTTTATAACCAGTTTGCTTCTCGTGCAGAACCGCAGTTTCAACGTGCGCAGGACGCTAAAAGAACACAACTTTATAACATGGGCCTCCGAGAGGGGGACGAAGCATATGACCGAGCTATGTCGGATTTGGACCAGTCACAACAGGATGCGCGATTACAGGCACAGTATCAGGCCAGCATTGGTGCAGGTCAGGAAGCTGCTCGTATGCAAGGCATGGATATCTCGGCTGGGCAGGCGACATACGGACAGCAGATGCAGTCCGCGAATTATCAGAACCAGTTACGCCAGCAGCAGATTGCCGAGGATCTGCAAAGGCGTGGGTACTCGCTTAACGAAATTAACGCGCTGTTGACTGGCCAGCAGGTGGGCATGCCTAACATGCCGAGTTTTAATCAAGCACAGCGTTCTGAAGCCACTCAGTACAATCAGGCGGCGCAGTCGCAAGGTCAGTACAACTTAGATGCGTTTAATGCGCAGAATCAAGCGATGCAAGGAATGATGTCTGGCATCGGTTCCATTGCCGGCGGCGCGATGATGTTCTCTCGATCGGAATACAAGGACTTTTACCCAACGTATAAAACGGCGGATGGGCGTCAAGTTTATCTCTATCGGTACACCTGGGACGACGAGCCATTCCCCTTCAGAACGGGAATTATGCTTGAGGAAAATCCAGATCTTCTGGCCGGCACAGAGCCAATGACTGGTAAACAGATGGCTGACTACTCGAGGGTTGAACTGTGGATGAATTAAGCATGCAGGAACTCAGCGACGAGGATCTTGCGAAACTCGTCGAGCTGGGATTGATTCCTGAGCAACAGGCTGCACTCGCTAAGCAGGCACAGCAGGCTCGTATGCTTCAGCAAACAGCTATGCCCGAAGGTCGCTCTAATGGTCGTGTGTATACAGCGGCCAATCCGCTCGAATTCATTGGCCACGGGCTCCAGCAGTATGCAGGTATTCGAAAAGAGCGGCAGGCGGAAGAAAAGATGGATGAGCTGAGGAAACAGCAGCTTCAGGCTCGACAGCTTTACGCAGGTCGAATGATGGATACACCTTACCGTCGTTCGACTCAGCCGTTTCTACAGCAGCCAACTGAAGAACAGCTGCAGGTCCCTATGCCAACAATGAGTTTTTAACGGTTTGCCTGTCCGAGGTTGAGTCCTTCTGCTCCCCGATGGGCCTTTTTATGGTGCTAAATGGCTGACAGCGATCTCTACAATGCATTGATCGGCGCTCCAGTAGATTCTGCAGAGAAGCAGAGAGTGTTGGCCGATATGCTGCGCCGAAAAGCAGGATTCGCAACGGTTGCTCAGTTGACGGGCGATCCTACGCTTGCCCCGATGGGCGAGCAGCAAGCACAACAAGCCGCCCAGCAGGCACAGCAGCTTCAGCGCGGGCAGCAAAACGCGCAGCAAATGGCTTTTGATCGGGAAAAAGAGGCCCGACAAGCTGCTGCCCAGCAGGAACAACTGGCATTAGAGCGAAGTGGGCAGGCGCTCATTAAGCGCGGGCAGGATTTGAATTTCAGCGCGGATCTAGCGCGGCTAGAAGCTGCAGCCGATAAAGCGGGAAACAAAGCATCTACTGAAGGAGAACGGAAAGATGCGAGTTTGGCTGTTCGACTTGAAGGTGCGTTACGCGAACTAGGATCTCTACCAGCAGAAGCTCAAGCGCCCTCTGTACTCGAGAAAGCTTTGAGCTTCAGCGATACAGCAGCTAACACAGTCAGATCTCCTGATAGACAACGGGCTAACGCAGCTCAATTAGACGCACTTGATGCTGCACTTACATTAGGCACAGGTGCGTCATATAACAGAGAGCAATTAGAGGGGATGCGTACTTCGTACTTTCCTCAGATCGGAGACTCAAAAGAAGCTATTAAGGCGAAAAATGATCGCTTTCAAGCCGTGGTGAACTCGGCTCGTTTGCGTGCGGGTCGTGCAGCTCCATCCATTGATCAAGCTTTGGGGCCATCGAAAAAAGTAGTGCGGACAGGAACATCGAACGGTAAGAAGGTCGTTCAGTACGACGACGGTAGCGTGGAATATGCCGATTGATCCAAACACTGTAGTCTGGGACAAACAGCCCACCATTGACCCTAATACGGTTAAATGGGACGAACCACCCAAAGAAGAGGAAAAACTTCTTGGTCCCTGGGCTAGTGCTGCTGTGCGCCCACTTGCTAAAGGTATTGCGGCCGCCCCCCTGCTCGCCATGGATGCAGGTGTTGCTGCGCGCAACCTCATCATGGGGGAAAATTACGAGCATCCGTCGCAGATGTTTAATCGTGCGCTGGACTCGTATACGACGACCCCCGAGGGGCTGGGCAAAGCTGCTGAGTTCGTTAGCTCGGGCCTCGTCGGGGCTGCTGCGCTGCCTAATCCGTCACTTTCCAGTGCTCCTACTGCGGCCGCGCCAGCAGTTGCTTCTGGAGCTACTCCGGCTGCTGCAGCTAGCGCACTGCCAAAATCGACTTTCGCCCAAACTCCTTCAGCAGCCGCTGCAGAAGCTGCTCAGCTATCAACTAAGCCAGTTGGAGCCCTTCGCCGAACGCTCGAGAAGATTGGCGGTGACCTTCCAGTCACTGGCAGCATTTTGAAGAAAGCGAGAGATGAGGCGCTTGAAGCTTGGAATGTGAAGCTGTTGCAGGAAATTGACCCCGCTATTAAGGAAGCAGGGGCTAAGGGCTTTAAACAAGCTTCTCAGTCTGCCCGAAATGCTTATGAGAGCATTTGGAAAGACACCATGGACTTTAATCGAGCCGGATTGCGTGAATCCTGGTCTGAGCTTGTGGGCGGACTTCGTGGCCAAGTCACCAAAGGACAGGCAGTAGATATTGTCGATAATCTGAAAACTCAGTTTCAGCAACTTCTTTCTGGCGCCAGAGAAGCTGGAACACACGGAAAGTCTTTGGAGGCGGTTGATGATGCGCTTCGAGATCTTGCGAAGAAAGCAGCCAAGGCGGGGGATGGCGCCGTAGCTAACGCCTACAACGCGGCCCGCTCGAGTTTTAGGCGTCAGCTTGACCCGATCGTCGACAAGGCTTTGCGGAATACGGATGAGCTATATCTGAAGCTCTCAACGCTGCGTAATGCGGCTAAGAAGAGCTTTGGAGAAACCATCACACCCGATAAGTTGATGTCAGCCAGTATGCGTAAGTCTGGGGAAGCTGCAGTCTCTGAAGGTCGTGGTGTATTTCAGCAAGAAGCGACTCGAGCAGCTGAGGAAATGGGCCTTCCCACATCTACCATTGAACGGCGGATTAAGGAAGGAGTTGGAGCCGCAATAGTAAAGGGGCCTTTACGGCTAGCTCTGGATGCGGCGATCTCTCCAGTTGCTCTGATGACCCGACTGCGATCGCCTACACCGAAGGTCCTAAACACAACGTTGTCTCAAGCGGAAACACAGTAAATGCCTCGTGATTCAAATGGTGTCTATAGCCTACCGGCCGGTAATCCGGTCGTTACTCTGACGCCGATCTCTTCAACTTGGGCTAACAGCACACTGTCAGATATTGCAACTGCGCTGACGAACAGTCTTGATCGTGCAGGCTCTGGCGGCATGACGGGGCAGCTGAAGCTAACCAACGGCCTTATTGGCGCTCCAGGATTGTCATGGACGACTGAAACAAATAGTGGGCTCTATAGAGCTGCAGCAGGTGATTTCCGCTACTCTATTGCCTCGAACGATATTCTGGCGATGACGGCTGCTCTGACTTCCAATTTCAGCAGCCAATTCGCTGTTTCAGATGGAACGCTCGCCCTTCCGGGGTACACCTTCCGTGCAGACCCCAATACAGGCATTTTCCGCAGTGGGGCGGATCAATTTGAATTGGTTGCTAACGGCGCTTCTAGTCTTTCAATTACGACTGGTGGTATCTACGGTCTTGTAGGCAGCGCGGCCGCGCCATCCTTTAGCTTTATGGGTGATGGTGATACAGGGATGTATCACGGCGGCGCCAATGAATTGGACTTCTCTGCTGGTGGGGCGGTAAAGCTCACCATTAGCACGACTGCTATTCTTTCTGGAGTGGTGCATCGCTTTCAAGATGGCTCAGCGGCTACTCCTTCGCTGACTTTTGACGCGGATCTGAATACAGGCATCTACCGCCCTGGTGCCGATCAGGTTGCCATTACTTGCAATGGCGCTGACAGCATGGTTTTCACGGCTGCTGGTGCGTTCAACATCAGTGGATCGGCGGCCAATCCCTCTTACAGCTTCTCTGGAGATGGTAATACCGGTGTCTACCGCATTGGCGCTGATAACATCGGTATTTCCACGGCTGGATCGCTTCGATTTAACATCGACTCTTCTGGGGTAGCCTTCTACACCACGGCTTCCGCTGCTCGAGAGATCGGTTTTCGAGGTGGTGAGATCCGCGCAGCATCGAGCCCTACCCTCGTACAGACGGATAACGGCCGTATTGTTCGCTGCGACTCGGGTAACGTCACGGTGCCGGCGCTGGCTGAAGGCACTATCATCACCGTAATTAACGGCACCGCCGGGAACATCACACTGACTCGATCGGGGATCACTCTCTTCACCTCTGGGACGACGACCAATTCCGATAAGACGGTCCCTGTGACAGGCGTTGTGACGATCGTTTGGTACTCCGGAACAACGAATGCGGTAGCGACTGGAGTGATGTCGTGACCTGCGGCATTTCTATGCTCATGGGGGGAGGAGGTACGCGGATTACGCTCAATGCCTCCTACTCCCCTACGAGCACGGTTCCCGGTCCTTCTAACCCTGTTTGTCAGTTTGAGCTGTCGAGCGCTGGTGACATCAACATGACGACGGTGAATAACACCGTCAATGATGTAGGGGATTGGCTTGCCCCTCGCTCAGGGATGTCTAACTATGACTGCATGCTGACGGTGAACTCCGGAACATCCCCGACCGGATCGGCTACAGCTACTTGGTTGAACCTGGGTACGACACGAAATTGGCAGTTGACGCGAACAGTACTCGGCATTACTTCGAACAACTGCACTCTTCAAATTCGAAATTCTGCTTCGGGGACTGTGCTGGGCACCGCTACGGTAATCATGACTGCTGAGCGTACCTAATGGCAGATGGTCTCGAGTATCAGAAGGTGCTCGCCAAGTTGATCTTTGGCTCCCCTGACGAAGCCGCCGTCAGTGCACTGAACAAGATCTCTGAGCCCCGTTACGAGATGGGCGGGGTGGTTTATAGGGATAAGTATGGGAACTACTCGTACTCTGATCCGCAAGGGGATGAGCGAACAGGGAAGTTTAAAGCCGAAGCCTCCATTCCAAAATCCGCAACACCCGTTGCGATTTACCACAGTCATCCTGGATACGGGAATGAGGCCGACTTAGCAGAAAATTTTTCTACTGATGATGTAAATGTAGCGAACAAGCTCAAGATGTTGAGCTATATTCGCGCCATGGATAGCGGAAACATCCGTAAGTTTGAGCCCGGCGTGACAAGCACACAGACAGCGGGCTCGGGTCTTCGCCGCTCAAAACAATCGAGCGGTGATCTTATTTATCAGAAGGTAGGTAGCAGTGATTAACCTAGATTTTAACCTCCCATTGGACGCCAAGACCAAGGCCGATATCCTTGTCTATCTCGAGCGGCGTCCTTTGGGAGAGGTGTACGCACTTTTCCAGGGCATCGTCACCCAACTAACAGCTAAGGAAGCGAATGGAAAACCAGATACCGGATATCTCCCAAATACTGCAGGGAGCGGGGACGCCAGTCTCAGCAGTGATAGTGTTCCTACTGTGGCGCCTGAACAAGGAAGTAGCTGACCTGAAGACGGAGCTTAAAACCTTCGTAGAGGTCATGTCTCGATTCGTACCAGGAGCAAAGAAAGATTGATCGCGAACGTCGATGCTAAGCAGGTAATGGAGTATGTCATCAAGCCGGCTTTGAATCGGCTTGAGCCCCATATTCCTTTTACACACTCTGCCGCTCAGCTTGTTTTGGGCACAGGGCTTAAGGAGTCTGGCGGGTTCAAATGGATTGATCAACGCGACAAGTTGAACAAGCCAGGGCCCGCCTATGGTTTCTGGCAAATGGAAGGGCCTACGTTCTCGGATCACTTTAATCGACTGACTCCCGGACTCAAGCAAGCCATCTCGGGAATGATGATGGGGATGCCTGGAGTCCGGGAGCTTCACGGGAACATGTACCTTGCAGCAGCCATGTGCCGGATTGTCTATTGGCATGCTCCGGAAATGATCCCTCTATCGGGGGATTTTGTCGGAATGTGTGCGCTTTGGAAGAAGCGTTACAACACTCCGCTTGGAGCTGGAACAGAAGAGGAAGCACTTCCATGGTTCCAATACGCCTGTACGCTTTAGGGATTGTCGGGGTTGCTGTAGTTAGTGGGCTGGTGTGGGGCGGACACAAGCTTTATGTATTTGGCTACGATGCAGCCGTCCTCGAAAATCAAAATCTGATCACAGCCCAAGAGAGGATCGCCAAAGCCGTTGAGACCAGAATCGCTAACAAAATAAACGGGATAACTATTAAGCATGTCACCATCCGTCAGAATCTTGAAAAAGAGTTTTCACACGATGTTGTGTATCGGGAGTGTGTGGCTTCTGAACGGGTGTTCGAGCTTACAAACGAAGCCATTACCGGCAGTTCCGAGCCCGTTACAGATAGCGTCGTGCCCACCGCTGAGCCCATTAATGGGCAGAACTTTTGAGGACTATATTCGGAAGGTTGAGGAGATAGCGACTCAGTATAGAATTTGCCGAGCCGCTATTGGCCTCAATGAGTTTCCAGCCACTCTTCAAAAGTAGGTGGGTTCTCTAGCCCTTCTATGGCGTCGAGATAGAGCGAATACAGCTCATCGTCAGACTTCAGACCATCACGGTCGATCACGATAACAGGCATACTAACCTCCTGGGCAAGTCGGTGTGCCCGGCGGGTTGCAAATGCGCCATGGGAGCACTGATTGCTCGTTCCAAATGCCATTCGGCATTCCCCTCGTCTCTTCAGAGACGGCTCCTAGTTCAACAACTTCATCGTCGTTCACTTCACTCTCCTTAGCTTAGGTGGCGGACACCACACTACATCGAATGTGTTTTTAGCGCGCACATCATTAACCGGATGGCAGATGTATCTCTGACCTAGCGCTTCTCGAGCAGCGACTTGACGTTCATAAAGCTCGATTTGGCGATCGGTCCAGATGATCTGATTTAGCTTCTTTTTGAAAGGCCACATAGCTGTCTCCTAAGTTAAAGCGTGGCGGATCGATCCGCCACGCTTTAAGTCGTTACATGAACTTCGCGCCGCCTCCAGTATTACCTGGAACTACCGGGCCACCCGGAGGCGTCCAAAGAGCACCAGGAATTGGTGCTTGCTGACCCTGGGCAAAGCCCGCTGGCTGGGTGGGAACAGCTTCTGTCGCAGCAGCTAATTCAGCTGTCGGAGGAATCAAAGCAACAACACCTTCACTGATGAAGAATTTTAGGAGGGTAGCCGGGCTTCCTTCTAGACTCTTCACCATGGAGGTACCTGCCCACCATCCTACGGTGCGACCCTGCGCGGTTTTCAACGTCTCGTAATACTTGCCGCGAAGGCCGCGATAAGGGTTCTCGCGGTTCGGATCGATCTGGATGATAGAAGCCTCGTCGATCTTCACATTCGGGCCACGGGGCTTTCGTTCTTTCTTCTCAGCAGTTTCTTTCCCACTGTGCTGTTCGATCTGCTCGGGAATGGGGACTGCGTTGGTCTGCGCACCATGCGGCAAGCCCTGCGGCTCAGCATCGCCAATGATCGGTTGAACTTGTGGAATAAAAGCCTGCACTTGCTGCTCAGCCGGCTCGCGTTCGACGCGAAGCCATATATCCTTGCCCGCTTTCAGGACGAAAGCTTCGCCATCAAAGTCAACCGAGAAAGCTTTGTCTCGGGGAAAGCCGGTGATTGTCGCCGGGCCGTTGAATTTCAACTCAGTCACGTTATTTGCCTCCAAGGGCGGTTAGTAATTTAGTTTGATTTGAATCTTTTTGAGTTAAAACTTTTGCGACTCTCTCGTCAAGTGTTTTCGCTGCAACCAAGTGATAAATGAATACTGAGCCGCCTTGTTGGCCCTGTCGATAAATTCGAGCATTAGCTTGAATATAAAAGTCAAGATTCCAAGTAATGCCGAACCAAATGACATGATGGCAGCTCTTTTGGAGGTTAAGACCATGACCCATGCTTGCTGGATGCCCGAGGAGTATTGGTAAATGCCCGGCATTGAAGTCATCAATGGTCCTTTCCATTTCTTTCTGAGACACTCCACTGCCGAGCACTCGTGCAGTAGGAAAACGCGATGCGATACGCCGTTTATCATGATCGAACTCGTATAGAACCAGGACCGGTTTTCCGCCCAATTCCTCAATAAGGTCTTCCAGCGCGTCCAGCTTTGCGTCGTGAAGCTCAGTAAACGGTATATCTTTTCCATCCCAATCCTCCGGTTTGTAGTACACCGCACCGTTAGCGATTTGGCGGCACTTTCCGCCCGCTACAGCGGCATTGCCCGCGACAATGGCACCTCCCTCCATTGCGCTAAAGAAACCGTCTTCGACTTCTTTGTAAACTCTCATTGCATCGGGCGGTAGATCAACACTAATGATTGTGCTTACCAGCTCAGGCATGCTGATATAGTCCTTGGCACTCATCTGCAGCACGAGTGGCTTGATGCGCTCAACGATCTTCGGGAAGGCATCATGCTTCGGAGTGTACTCGTAGCCTCCGTACCCGCCTTGGTCGAAGAATTCGCGCCGATAGTGCGTAATGTAGCGTCCGAGTGCGGCGCCCAGATCTAGAATGTATATCTGCCCAAACAGATCCATGAGCCCATTCGGCACTGGCGTCCCCGTCAAGATCCAGCGACGCGCGAACCCAGGCATGAAAGGCTTTAGTAATTTGAACCTTTGTGTCTGCGAGTTTTTGAATTTGCTGCTTTCGTCGATGCAGAGCACGTCGAATTGCGGACGAACCGTTTTTTGATCGAACAGCCATGACAATCCTTCTGGATTGATAATGTAAATATCAACGTCAGCTTTAAGTCTTTCGGCCTTTTTTGGGCCGTGCAGAATTACGAATGTTAGGTCCGTAAAGTCCTGCCACTTTGTCACTTCGTCGGGCCACACTTTGTAAGCCGGTCTCAGGGGCGCCACGATCAACATCTTCGCGGCGTACTTCTTTGTTTTCAGAATCTTGAATGCGGCCAGACAAGTTGATGTTTTTCCTAGGCCGGGATCTAGAAACAGACCCACTGACCCCTGGCTGAGCAGCATCTTTATAGCTGTTATTTGATACTCGTGCGGCTTCCATAGCAGCTTCGAGATAACGGACTGCACTTTCGACTGAATCTGACCAGCAAACTCTGATGCCGCGTTTAGAAAGCTCATTAATGCGATGTTCCTGTAACGGTTCGGGTACAAATCCCGGACGTTTAAATTCAATCAGTACACAAGTACCGTAGCCGAAATATATTCGATCGGGGTAGCCGGAAGTAGCGAATTTAACTTTTTCTACCAGCCACCCATGTTGGTGCGCCCACACTGTGACTTTTCTCTCGTACTCTTTTTCGAGAGGAGCGGTCCCCCAGTCTGCCCCACAATGGCTGCAAGTTAGTCGGCCTCTTAAGGGGAGTACGGCACCCGTATTGCAGTTTCTGCAGACATTCATCTACCTAACTCGGATCACTGTGCTGGTTCCTATGCTTTCAACTTTTGCAGTATGAGCAATACTTGATGCCTTGTGTGTTTCAACTATAAACACGACATCATGAAACGGATGCAACAAAAGCTTAAAAGCTAGCTGCCAATTTTTTAAAATTTGCATGGTCCACCATTCGCCTTAGCAAACTGACAAAAACGACACGTAAAATTGGGACTCGGAATCCAGTCATAATTTGGATCGTTTCTTGCATTGGCGAGTTTTGCGACTCTAGAATCCCACTGCGATCGGGCTGCGATCAATTGATCCCGATGGTACTCTCGGACGGTCTGTTTGCCAAGATCCAAGTAGACGTGAACCGCACGGACACTCATCACTTCGGGGTGCTCAGCCATTACTCCAATTGAATAAAGCTGCTTTTGGTCGTAATGCTCGTCGTACTCTTTGCCTGTCTTCCAGTCATAGACTGTGTATCCGGATGGCTTCTTCGCCTTGAGATCGAGCACCATCCGGAGCCATGCTGTTTTATAGTTCGGATCGGGCTCCCAAAAGGTATTAAGCGCAATTTTGTGCTCTACCTGTAGCTCATATTGCTTTATGTCCTGGAAAGCATGCCCCCACTTTCTATTCAGATCGAACGAGAGTGGGTGCCCATGAAGCAGATAATTCTCGATCTCTGCGTGAGTATCGATTCCACGTTTTACCGGTCCGCTTAAGGGGCGTGCATCCGGTATTTGATCTATATAGCGACCCTTGTAGGCAAACTTACATCGCTCGAAGAGATTCAGAGCTGACAGAGACCATTGAATATTCACTGTTTACCACACCATCTGCATTTACCGAATTCATAGTACTCAAGTGAGTGACCGAAGATGCGGCAAAAGAGGCGTATTAACTTTTTCATCTTGAACTCCTTTAATAGGTGCGGGTGGGCCGCCGCATTTTGGACAGCATATTTTTGAGCCCTCTTCAGGCATAGGCCATGCAGCAGGGAAAATCATATCTTCCCTCTTAGGTTTGTCATGGCTACATCGCCCAACTCGAAATGTGCAGATCAGCGTATCGCAGTCTCTACAGCGAACTTGAGTACCAACAGGATATTTCACACTGGCTCCAACTCTATTCTAGTTGGCTTCAATCTGAACTTCTTTTCAAAGTTAGGGCACCGTGAATTAGCGCAGTATAAAACAACAAACTTACCGCGAACGTACCAATCGCCATCGTGTACAAGAGGATGGTATATATCTTGTGGGATAGCGTTATGGCATTCCCCGCAATATATGTAAGGGGGCCAATAATATACATTCATGCCGCCTCCTTAAGATCAGCCCAATTCACACCGTAGAAACCTTCGCTTCGGAAAGGCACGTCGAACAGGTTCCGCTCCATGACGCCCTTCAAATGCTCCATATGTCGGATCCAGTCACATGTGGGAGCGCTGATATTGATCTCGTCATGCACAGTAGCGAGGAATATAGAGCCATCAAGTTTCGTCTCATCCCAAACATTGATGCAGTCTTTCGTTTGATCGGCTGCGCTACCTTGAATGAGGTAGTTCAGCAGCTTGTAGTGAAACTCTCGGCCGTCCTTCGACTTCTCACTTTGATAAATCCGACCGCCCCAGGTCCGAATCCCTGTTCCGACTTTACCCCGCAACTGCACATCTTTCATCAGTGCATCAATGCCGGGCATAGCGTTCAAATAGGTGTAGCGAAGGGCGCGAGCTTGCTCAATAGAGATATTGAGATTCGACGCAATAGCTGGCCCACCACCGCCATAGATGATCTGGAAGCCGATAATCTTCGCCCAGATGCGAGACAGCTCCAGCTGAGTCATGGCAAGAATAATCTGCTTCGCCATCTCATGCGGATCTAGATCCGGATCGCGGATATAAGCTTCTTTGAGCTGGCCATCCTCAAAGTGAGCCGCAATGCGAATTTCCTGCGAGCTAAAGTCACGTTTGAGCCATACGTGCCCAAGCTCTGCAAGCATGTACTGTCGGAGGATTGGATAGGGCAACAATCCTGCAGGAACTACCATGGGAGTTTTGTCTTTGTACTCCCACGTCGTTGGCAGATTCATCAGGTTCGGATCGTCACAACTCAGCCGACCCGTGCGCGCTCCCTTCGTACCGAACGCGCCCTTGGCTTGCCGAACCTGATTCCAATTCGGGTGTACACGCCCATCTCGAGAGCTGTGCTCGAGCCAGGGGCGCATGAATGTCTGTAGGCTGGTCTTAAGTGCCCCCCGATAGTCGATCAAATCTTTGATCTGCGGAATGACGATCTTGAGGTTCCCTTCCGCCATAGATCGTTTTTGCGACTTTGGTGTAAGAACCCATTCTTTGACGGCGCCACACCGTTCGAGGCCATCTTTAAATGCCTCTTCGTTATCTTCCAGAGTTTCCCGCGTTATCCCGAGATTAGCGCAGAGTCGGATTTCACACTCATCTAGGGCAGCCGTGTAGGCCGTTGTGTCTTTTTCGAGCTTCTCCCGATCAACGCGAACCCCACGCCGGGTTGCTTCGAGTAGGACAGGGAATAAGCGCCTTTCCCGTTCATAAGCATCCAGCATTCCCTGCTCGACAATTCGGGGATACAGCAGTGCAAACAGTCCATCTGTGCGGTCTGTATCACCTGTAGCGTACTTAGCGCAGAGATCGCCGGGAGTGCGGGAAATGTAGGCAGCCCAATTGTCTTTGGTAGCTTCGGGTACATGGGTCAGAATCCAGTTTTTAAGCTCGGTTTGCTCAGTCGGAGGGATTCCAAGCCAGCGCTCCGATGACGGCTTTAAGCTCAATGTCGAAGCGTAGGGATCGGCGAAGAAGATCAGATATAGCGTATCGTGGACGCGCTTCCATTGCCGCTCAAGGAATCTGACTTTCTTCGTAAGCTCAGGCATGGAGCCCATGACAGAAAGGTCGAACCCCGAGTTATGAAAGACAATCGGGGCTCCACTATCAATGACTTGCTCAAGAGCCTGAATGGCATTTGCTCTCGAGCAATTGTTGTTCGTCGGATGTCCGAAAGCGAAGTAAGTCGACGCATGCCCAGGCCATTTAATCGAGACACCACAGGGCTTAGGCGGATTGACCAACGGATTGCCGACGATACCATCCGTTTCAAAGTCGATCGTTGGGAAGAAGTTCATTTAGCTTCTTTCGGAAGATACTGCTCGAAAGTATCAAGCCATTCCTGAATTTCAATGACAATTTCACGTGCTTTCCTGGCATCAGATACAGTCATATTTCGCGCAAGGGTTTTTGGATCATTATTTCTACAAAATGATCTAAAATGTGATGCCCCTTTTCCAGAATCGTAGCTTGATGTAAATAGTTTATAGGCGTCACTTGATCTATTCTTAAAAGTTCCCTGACCCGTTCCCATACCAGCAGCTAAATTAATTCCAGGTGGATTAGCGGATGACACAGCTTTTTTAAATGCGTCATCTGGTATCCGAGATATAGCCATTATTTTCCCGGCTTTTGTTTGGTTAAAACCATGTTCCTTTACAAGGCTTAAAGCTCCATTTGTTCTTCCAGAAGCACCTTGTTTTCCTTTAGTACCGCTCGGGGAAACTGTTGGCCTTAATTCTTCTGCAATCTGTCCCATCCGGCGATAGGCATGCAGCTTTAACCGTTTTGCTTCGACAGCAGCTTTGTCCGACTTATAAATCTTCGCCCATGCGGCCAGTGCCTCAGCCTTGTCTGCCCAATACTTACCTTCATCAATCGTAGAGCACGCTGCTAACGCTTTGCAGGCTTCCTCGTACACAACGGGGACCGAAGCATTCCGCATACGTTGCTGTACGATGACTTTCGTCGTCTCAGGGAATTTAGAAATTTCCTTACGAATATCCGAGGGTAAATCACTCATTCCTTCTCTCCCGATTTAATGCGATCCATCTGAGTATGAAAATCCATCGCTAGCTCGTTCAGCATTATCTGAAGCTGATTAGCGCTCCAAGGAACAACACCTTCACAATCTGTGGGAAGATGCAGTTTCCATGAAAGTAGGGAGGTTATGTCATGTCGTTGTTTTTCGAAGGCATGTACTAGAGTTACTTCACTTTTTACGTACTTAAAAGTGAACATCTCTACTCTATCGACAGTGGCTTTCACCATCTGCTCAAACGCTTCCTTGTTCATTCAAACGGCCTCTTAGTAGAAAGGCGAACCGGCTGAAATGGGTGACCGAAGGTAAGCAACTGCAGCCAAATCGTTTTCGTTGTTGCAATCTCTGTTAATTCCCCCGGAGAGAGCTTAAAAGCACACGTCACTATGCCTTCAGGGCCATCATCTCGATGCACATAGATCGGTTCGTATTCGTCCTGATTGGCGGCCAAGATAGCGTTGGCCTCCGGGAACTTGATCGGAATCATAGTTCCTTCACCACCCCATAGATCGATGCCAGTGTGCTCATCACATGTCCCTTCGGCATGGAGGGCCTGATGTTCACGACCCACACTACAGTAAGAGCGCCCTGGCTGTTCACTATAAGCAGCTGTCCGAGGTACAGTTTGATTCTCGAACTGATCTTGTAGGTGTACATTGCTCCACCAGAGTTGAAGCGAACGCCGACTAACTTTTCTGTTTTCATCTTCCCATCCTATCTGGGTTTGTTTGCCAGCCGTAGTCAGAAATTATTTTCCGTTGTCTTTCAACTTCATTGTGTGCAGCGGAAAGATCTCGTCTTAGAGATTTATTTTCTCTATTGATAGTTAGAATGTTTTTCCTAAGCTCTGCATTTTCTTTGCGGAGTTCATTTAGCTCTTCTTTGTCCATTTCTTGTTCAGTCATTTTGATCTCAATATGATCGCAGTTATAGACCTGTAGAGCCACTCCCAAAGCTCATAACGGCTATTAACCTTGGCTGATGGGAGTGGATACAGGGGTCTGTTCAGTAAGGAGTGTTCAGCCAGCAGTAAATACGCTCAGCAACTGCTAGATCTGGTGGGTTGAACTCAATAGCCGTTGCAATCCACCGATAGAAGCTAGCGTCAGTATCGGCTTTCTTAGTGCGATTTGCTAGAAGGCTATAGATATCTCCCACGCCGATTTGTTTTTGCTGAGCGGCTTTCAGCCCCGTTGTTTTTTCGTTAAAACTATAATCTTTCACATATTCTTTATCCATTAGTACTTCCTTCCCTGCATGGGCTGTTGCTTTGGAGCGTTCGCACTGTCGGAGTACGGAGTCATCACGAGCCGCTCAGCCGACTGCACTAACGCATGTAGATCGGCGAGCAGATGATCTTTGACGATATCTGTCACCGCGAACCGTACCTCGAACATCGTCTTGGGGTTCGGATGAAGTGAAATTTCTGTTACTACAGCCCAAGCAGGACGGCGAAACTGAGCGGCAAGCAACGCCGTGTAGTTGGCCCAATTCTTCACTGAGGTTACTGGAACACTGCAGCTAGCAGACTCGGACTTCTTCACACTGTCAGCGGGCAGCTGTTGCCCAGGAGCAGGGACAACTGCGCTTTTTGGAATGACAATAAGACGACGGACTTCCTTACATGCTTTCCCTTTGCCACCTTTGGGGTCGCTTCCCCAAACGTTGAAGGTACAGCTTGCGCAATCGTTTGCTCGCCGTTGTTTGACCTGAGCATGGGGAGCCATGTTCTCTCCATCCAATGAGAGTGCATAACAGACGGGAGACTCAGGGCTATTCGGATCGAATTGTCGATTCTCGAGTACGTTCGCATACAGGGCGTGCTCCTTGGCACTCGCGACGATCACCGTTTCGAGTTTATTGCCTGGAATCGGCTGGCCCTGGTAAGTCATCACACCGGCTCGGAAACCCAGCCGGCCAACAGCCGGACGTTCTTGCGCTGCAGCTTTGTTAGCGTATTTCGCTAATTCCTCATCCCACTTCACAATTTGTGTGCTTTCACTCATTCGCTCTCTCGCTCTTTAGGATTTAGGGGCGCCCCGTCAGTGTACACTCCCACCTAGGATGCGCTACCCTCAGCGTAGCGACGGGGCATTGATCACTAAGATTTAAGTACTTCCTTTGCGGATGCCCTGGCGTCAATCACTGCGCCTATAGGTGAGTTACCGCGAAGGATGAACGCAAAAGTGTATGCTGCGGTCAAGGCTAGCTCAAGAACTTTTTCATCAGACAGCTTTTTAATATCGATCATGTGCGACCCACCACAGTGAAATCATCAACAGGGAAAGTGACTACGCCAGGAATGACGATGTTGTCTTCCCATCGTTCTTCGATCGCCTTCTCGCCAGCACGCTTTTGAAGTAGGTCCCACGCATCGTGCTCTTTGATATACGCGTAGAACTTGTCCCAATTATCCACCTTAGGTTTGTTCTTCCGATGGTAGTTAAGCGTAGCAATCGTACCGCCGAGAGATTTCGCTTTGCTGTCGATTGCAATCTTAAGAAGCAGTGACTTCAAAGCAGTCTCTTCTTCTTTGAGCGCAGCAGCTGCTTGATCCGCCTTTAATCGTTCGGCTTTTTTCGTGACATAGGCGTCAACGAGCTTCGCTACATCCGCTAGATCAATCACTGAATATTCCCCATATAATTAAACCAAAGATTGCCCAGAACATAAGACCTAGAACCACTGCGCCAGTCCAGGCCCACCCACGCGAGATCACTACCTTACTGGAATGATAATCGGAGCAATATGGGCGTCGTGACCGTTCAACATCGATACGCATTCGTACTCCTTGTGATCTTTCATGCACTCATCTAGCAGTCGTTGATCTTCTTTCAGTGCGAGGGGAACGCCCGTGGCAATGGCAAGTACTGAGAAGAGAATGAAGCCGCCCATAAAAGCCATAGGCCACTCACCAAACGTATCAAATGTCATTCCAAAAAGACCGACGAGAAGGGAGATAGCTGAAAGAACTATCCAAATTCCGAGCAACATTTCCATTACTTCATCCTCGATTTACACGCTGGACAGTTCACTTTCCCTTCGCTATAGATGAACTCAGATTCTTCATCTCTCGGCTGCTTGCCGCAGACCGTTGTACGTGGATGATAGGGAGTACCACTTCTATCGAGTTCCTGAGCATGCACCAATCGACCAGGAGGTTTTCGAGGGCGATCCTTCCCTGGAAGACGAACGCCGTAATATCGTCGAGTAAGCTCACTCATTGGCTAAGTGTCTTTCTTCGCGCACGCACGACGGATAAAGCACCATAATCAAACGAAGTAGTGTGAAACTCCATACCGCATTTGACGGTGCTTTCTATTTCGTCATGCGATTTTCCGGCGCGTAGCTCATAGCTAGCCCAGCATACTCCACGATCAAATTCCGCTCGTTCTCTCTTCGCTTTCCAACGTTTTAGTATATTCATGGATCGCAGTATGCTCGCACACTGAACTCAATGCAATAGGCCCTCCGAAGAGGGCCTATTGGGACTTTGGGGAATCCACTGCGAGTAGATACGAAGCTTCGGTAGGCAGCTCCTGGTTATGGGTGGAGCTGAGACTCTAGCGTATTGACTGCGGTAGCGCTAGAGTTTGTTCCCTTCACGGGGTTTCCATGTCTGACAACGTAATACCATTTCGGTCATTCCACGCACCGCGTCAACCGCCATCAGAGTTTATTGCCGCCTCACAAGGCACTGAGAACGAAGATTTTGCTTTAGAAGATCTGGCTAAGTCCGGGCTCACACCGGACAACATGATGGTCGATGCGCACCCAATGATCCGGCGCCGGGCCGATGCCCGAGCAGCCTATGTTATTCCCTACTTCGATCTAGATGGTCGGCCACTCGTTAACGAACAAAACGAGCTGGTGATGTGGCGCACCCGGATGAAGTACCACGAATTCTATAAGGGCAATCGCTATGATCAGCCAAGCGGCGAGCAATTAGCGAAGCATGGCCTGCCGCCCTACATGCCTTACATTCATCCTGTTACACACAAACTAGGAGGGGACACCATTGTCTGTGCCGAAGGAGAAAAGAAAGCTGCAGCTATTATCAAGTTCCTGGGGTTGCCGACTTTCGGAATTGGTGGATGTCAAATGTGGCGTGATCCCACAGGGACTGGAAGTATACATCCCTGGATTAGAGCGCTTTTCAGTCGAAAACAATGCCGGAACCTTATCATCGTACCCGATGGTGATATTTTTAGATACGACATTTGCAATGCATACGGCACCTTCGCTCGAGCAGCAGAAGCAGAAGGGTACAACGTCACCATCATTAATCCGGGAGATAAAATTGATGATGCCATCGTTAGATGGGGAGACGATGCCATTGCCCGTTTCGCTGCGCTTCCTCAAATACCGATTGGCGATCTCGTTCAATCTCCCGCCTCCCTGGTCAGAAAGTACCAACTTGCTTTTAAAACTGACGCGAAAGACCGCGTTGTTGTACATCAGCACTCTTCAAATATTATGAAGTTGATGGAGGAGCATCCGGCTTTTCCAAAGATCTGGCGCAACCACGACACGAATCGAGTGATGATCGGCGAGCAAGTCGCAACGCCCGACGCGACTGAGATGGATATCGCCAACTACTTTCAGCACAACCTGGGGTTCGAGAAGGTTCATCACAGTCTCATTTTTTCTTGCATACAAGCATTGAGCAAGAAGAATGCCAAGTCACCTTTCCTTGAGTGGGTTCGCTCCCTCACTTGGGACGGCAAACCTCGACTTGACACATGGATGATCCGTCTATGGAACGTGGAGGACAATGCTTACAATCGAGAGATTGCTTCTAAATGGTTGATTTCGGCTTGTGCCCGACAAGATAAGCCTGGGACCAAGATTGACTGGATTATGATCGTCACAGGCCCGCAGGGCGTGGGCAAGACATCAATGCCGGGCATTCTGTTCCAAGGCAACGATCTTGTGCTCTACGGGGAGCAGAACGACAAAGACTTCCACATGCTGTTACATTCCTCTCTCGTTGTTACATTCGACGAGCTGGACAGTTTCGGGAAGCGTGAGTCCTCAACGCTCAAGGCTATGATCACCAGGGCTACGGATCAATTCCGACCGCCCTACGGAGCATCCATTGAGATATTTCCACGTCGCTTTACTTTATATGGGTGTGGTAATCGAGCGGAGTTTCTGCACAATGATCCGAGCGGTTATCGTCGTTATCCGGTGGTGGAAGTCAAGGAGCTTCTGAATTTTGCCGGGCTTGAAGCTGAGCGAGAGCAGCTTTGGGCGGAAGCCTGGGCTCGCTACCGTGGTGAGAAATGTAAGTTTTGGGAGGTTGAAGGTGCATCTAAGAATTCAGAAAAATACGCGATTGGAGACCCCCTTACTGACCAGATTATTAACTGGATCGCCGTTCAGTGCTTCAACAAGACTGGCACGAGCATCAAGGATGGGAGGTTATACTTTAACATCACTCAGTTACTCACCGGGCTCAACCGAGAACACGACCTGCGGAACACCTCAATCGTCCGTGATGTGGGTAACTACCTTTGCGTACGAGGTATTCAAAAAGGCACCGGGAAGGCCCCAGTGCCCGGTATGCTTGGAAGATATTACGTCGTTGATATCAAGGAATTTTCGGAAAGTAACTAAGAAGTTGTTGAGCCCTAAATCTATTTTCAAAGAATGATGTCACTTGTTTTGCACATTGCGGACAGTCAGGACTGTGCATTCGAGTGTCCGTATAAGCTCGATACATCGCCCACCACGCCCATTGGTTCATTTATAAATCCTTTCAGCTAATAATTGAAAAGATAGACTGCCGTCCCCGCATGACATTTTACAAAATCGACACGCAGGGGAATGGCAGCCTATGTGTAATCGATCATTGACGAATCGATAGCGCACCCACCATGCCCACTGGTTCATTTTTGCCTCGATTGTTCAAATTGAGTAGATAGGAAACCCATGAATTCACAGTACTCATCTGCGGCCTCCCAGGTTCTAAAGGTCGTAATAATTGCTTTTTGATTGTCTGTTGAATATGCAACGACATTGCAATGAGGTGGACTTGTACTCGTCCATTCTACGCCGAACGTAATCATACCTGCTCCATAATTATTTCATCGCCGAATTGCTGGATCTCATGACCGCGTTGACGCATCACATCGGCAAACTCTTCGAGCACAAATTCGTAGTATTCTCCAGCCATCTGAGACTGAACGATGTAGCACAACGCAGTCATAAGATCCTCGTGAGGCACGTTAGCAGCTGCAACTAAAGTACTGTGGCTTGTCCTCCCCCGGAGGAACTGGCTTGCCTGTCACGATGCTCCAATTTGCCCAAAAGAGATCGTTTAATGGACTGTCAGGCTCATAGCCATGTTCAGCAGAGACGTAATAATTCTTGCCTTCTATCGCATCGTCCAAGCGCTGCATGAATTCGTCGTATTCAAGACCGGCATCTGCCGCCACCTCTTCAAGGTGCTCGCGGGCAGCAGCAATTCTCAGCTCTGAATGCACCGGCTTTGAATCACCATCATCGGGAATATCGGGATGCGTCCAAACATGGCGCAGAGAAGTGATCTTACGCGGATAGATTACGAGCCAGAACCGTTGGCCTTTCTGAACCAACTCGTCTCCTTTAAGGAAGGGGTCGACGATACCTATATACTTCGGATCAGGACCATAGTGATACGCAATGCCGTTTTTAGTGAGAAATACATCCGCTCCTACTGCCAGATCATGGCCAGCGATGGCGGGGATCACCGCAAGATGGATCGCATCACGCTTCTCATTGGGCCCGATGATTGTTCCCAATGTCTCAAGCGCATCGGTGGAAACTGTTCGTTTATCAGCACTCATTTTGTATTCTCTCTAATGAATTTGTTTAACTTCTCAAGGGCTTCGTCGTACGCTTTTTCAGCTACAGCTACAGCAGATCCATGCCCCTGATCTTTCTCCCATCCCCATGTCTGGGCGGCTTTGTCGAAGTCATCGACAAGTTTCCATCCCTCTTCAATTCTATTTTGTTGATTAGTCATCGTGTCCTCCTGCAAAGTGGGCACGACCGCCCAGAGTAGTAACACTTACATTTCTTACATTTGCGCACGTTCTCTCCTCCCACATGGGGCGTAATAACCCGCCCCACCGTTTTGTACAGGGTTATTCCCATACTGCCGACAGCTCTCACCAGCCGTACTTACCCGCACAGACTGGACCAATTCCTCGCGCCACGCTCTCCTCATCCTCAAGCGTGCGGCCGCAGATCCCGCAACGACCGACGAGGCGGCCGTAAGCAGCGGATGCTGCAGCGGGGTTCTTCACAATCGAGATCACGGCATCGTCGATCCGCCCGACGTATCCATACGCTCCAGGCTTCTGCATGCCGTAGCGTTGGCGCTGGCCGTATTCCGCACCATCAGAGACGAAGATGTACCCTTCCCACTTGCCGGTGCCTCGTTGGATTTTCACCTTTAAGCGTGTCTCGCCATTTGGCACGGCGTACATGCCGTCCGGGACACCTCGGAGGTCCGCAACGGTGGTGGGGGCATACTGCTCATACCCACGCTTCGAATCCTCAGCATCCGCACGCTTAGCAGCCTGTGCTCGCTGATCCTCGATCCGCATGCACTTTTGCACCGCGCGCAACTGCCCCTCAGTGAGCAGGCCCCAACGCTCAAGCACCTCCTGCATCTTCACCGCAAAGTCGAAGGTAGAAGTCATGATCCACGCATGCTCGGAGGGGTGAGTTTCCGAGAAACTCAGCTTCTGAGCCTGCTCTGTACGTCGCACAGGCTTGGCATATTGATAGAGTGACTCAAAGCTGTAGCTAGTCATGTTAAAGCCCCTGGCAATGATAAGCGATTAGAGTCTTGGTCTCGCCAACTGCTCGAGCAACTTGATATGTCTTCAGCTCAAGTTCGCTCGCAGCAAGTCGACAGGAATCAAGAATTCCGTATCCTAGCCCACGGAATTTGTCATAAATATTTGTAATCGCATCCCCCATCAAAGAGAGATTTAAATCTTCTTGAGCATTCATACTGCGCTCTCCGTTTAGGTTGAGCGCAGTATGATCGCAGTTTAGACCTTCGTCAACTAATTTTTTCAGCTTCGTTGAACTCCGGAGCGATGCCTGAATCGCTATGTATTGTCACGTTGGAGTTGTTTGTTCCCACCAGGGCGCCACCGACACGGCCGTTACCGGCGTAGTCTTGTAGCCCATCAAAATCCTCATTCGCAATCTCTATCGCCGCCTCCTCGTCGTCAGCTTCGACGATCATTGAGACGAGAATCTCGATGGTTCCATAGACTTTATATCTGCTCATCCTTCCCCCATTACTTTAAGGATCAATTGTCCACGACTGCGCACTTCGTACACTCTATAGATCGCCGTGGCATGCGCTTTGACCGTCTTCTCTGACAGTCCCAGGGCGTCCCCAATCTCCTTGTTCATCATACCTTTGACGATGAGGTTCCTCACCTCCGTCTGCTGATGGGTGAGCCGGGGAGCGGCCTCAGGACGGAGCTTGAAGATATACAACCCTGTGTTGATGGTGTCATCCGTCTTAAACGCATCCGTGAGCTTCGTCTTCAGCTCCTCAAATGTGGGGTGGCTCACCTCGATCACTTGCGCTTCAAATACCTGCATACGGCCTCCGAATTGTTGATGTCGATTGTCTGTTCGAGTGGATCGTTTTCGCTCGCACTCCACACAACGACATCCCTCAACCGGGGTGTCTGGGGGCGGCGCTGAAATGGACACTGTTTCTCCTCCTGCCATTCGAAATAGGTTGTCATGGCTTCTCCGTGGCTATGATCCAGAGCTTTATAAAGAACGTCGCGAAGCACCATAGAGCAATCCAGGGATGCTCAATAGCGTAGAAATGAAACGCGCCTAGGAGATATAGGTGCATCTCAATGCTTCTTGTGTTTTTCATTTTATCCTCTCCGCAAATCGCTCAGCCTGAGCCAGCTCCGCATTCACATGACGAAGAAATAGCGCGGCCGCCCAATCCAGATGATCCGGGTCAAGCAAGGAGAATTTCCTCTTCGCTTGGCGCAGGTCGTGAATCGCTTCCTCTAGCTCGACTCTCTCTAAGTCCGTCATAAATGACCCCTTGTAATTCCGTTGCGCGGCGTGCTTCTTCGTCAATCGCCGCTTGGAGTGCTTTCTGCGCCTTGATTCGATCCTGTCTCGCGTATTGGTAGAGCGTCTGCGCTCGTTTTAGAATAATAGGATCCATAGTCTCTATTCAGTTCTCTAAGAAGTTTCACTTTGCTGTATGTCGCGCCCAGAACTCTAATCCAGGCACTGTTTGTATACGCTATGTGGAGTAAATCGTCTGGATCAACCTCACATAAAAGAATGAATTGTATGCTCATGCCGTCGGCGTATCTGCGCGCATCCTTTAACTCGAAGAACGTGTAAACACCATGCGCCGTCTCGTTTTCATTTCGTGTTGGGCCAGGGCTCATAAACATCGTATCGCCCAAGCTATAGATGCGGTTGTTAATTCTAAGAGGGGGGGTATACCCGGCTTTTATCCCACTTCGCGCCCAGCTCATGCACTTATAGACGCGCCGACGATTTTTCAACTCGTCGTATTGTGCCAAGAATAGTTCAGATCGCTCGAGGATCTCCATGC